>SKEZ01001524.1_pt1 | contig 12553 bp, 5 predicted proteins | sample 4843881 | NCBI WGS metagenome assembly SKEZ01 (sample SAMN11008796, study PRJNA524170) | human gut metagenome | isolation source: fecal sample from pouch patient p1, p46 | place: Israel: Tel-Aviv | reverse complement strand
AAAAGAAAGCATTGTTTAATAAGTATTAATTAGAAAGAGTGGTTGAAAAAAATGATGATTTTTTAACCGCTCTTTTTATTTTCATTTATATTCTTTGTTCAGTTTTCTTATTGTTTTGTAATTTAATGTAAATTTGAGTAAATATAGTTTTTTATAATTACTCCACTTGGTAATATGAAATGGCAAATTGCTCCATTCAATTTGTGGATAAAATATAACCATTGTAATGTAATTTTATTAAGGAACTAATTTACATGAACAAGATATTCAAAGTTATCTGGTGTAAATCAAGTCAGGTATGGATTGCTGTATCTGAGTTATCAAAAGTGAAGGCGATCTCTTCAACTTCAACTGAAAATAAACCAACCTCATCTCATTCCAATTTTATTAAAACAATTGCTATTTCATTGCCTATAGCAACAATTCCATCTATCGCTAATGCAGTAATCGGTATTGATACTATCACCAATGGATATGCATATAACACAGGTACTGCTGTAGCAGAACAAGTTGATAGCAATACGACTTGGGCATATGACTACAAAAACCCAGGTAATAAATCTTATTATGACGCGAATAATCCAAGTGATCGAACTGATGGGTACTCAAGCCTTAATCAAGCAGCTTATGGGATTGCTATCGGTCGTTACACTAATGCGCAAAATAGCACTCAAGCCTCAAATGGTGTTGCGATTGGTGATTATGCTCGAGCGACCGGCGGGTTAGCCACATCTATTGGTGCATTTTCTCAGGCGGAAGATCTTGGATCTACAGCTATTGGTACGGCTTCTCGTGCAAAAGGTTTTAATTCGTTAGCTATGATGCGTCAGTCTGCCGCAATTGGTGATTATTCTGCGGCAATTGGTTCAGTTGCTTATGCAAAAGGTAAAGCAAGTTTTGCCTTTGGTGCATCAGCTACTGCAAACGGTAATCAATCGATTGCAATTGGTAACAGTGCACCTAGAACTATTCCGGGAGCTGCTGGGGCAGGAAATGAAGCTCAAAGAACGAAATATGATGGCTTAAATAACACTCAAACAAATGGTGAACGTTCTGTTGCTATTGGTTCTGGAGCCCAAACTAATGGTAATGATTCCTTTGCTTTTGGTTCTTTAGCGAAAACAGGTTCTTTCTACCAAGGAAAAGATGGATATTTAGGTGAAAACGTCACCCGTACAGCAGATGCTGCAGAGAAGGCGATTGCTTTTGGTACCTCTGCGATGGCAACTGGTAATGCATCTGTAGCGTTTGGCTATAATGCACTAGGTGGGGAGACTAACGCTATTGCATTTGGTGTAGAGTCTAAGGCTCATAAAGCAGATTCTATTGCATTTGGTAGTAATTCTAACGCAACTCAAGCCAATTCAATTGCTTTCGGTAGTAATGCACAAGCTTTACATGAAAATGTTATTACCATTGGTAAAGACTCTAAAGCAACCAAAAAAGGTGCAATGACTATTGGTGAAAGTGCACAATCTAATGCGAATAACTCATTAGCTTTAGGTAATGGCACAATTATCAATCAAGAAGATATTAAAAATCCTAACGCAAAATACACGAATGATAGCTTTGATATCGAAAATGGTGTGGTAGCGATTGCTAATAAAGGTAAAGAACGTCGTTTAGTTAACCTTGCAGCTGGTCGTGAAGATACCGATGCGGTGAATGTTAAACAGTTAACAGAAGTGAATGATAACCTTGCTAAATCAATTGCGGGTGAAAATTACAATGGTTATAGCGTTGATGCAACAGGTCGATACTCTTATAAAGCACCTGATTTTAATATCAAAAATCAAACCCTTCATAATGTGAAAGATGCGGTTGAATTAGCACAAACTAACTATGTGAGTGTTAATGCAGATAAAACTAAGCAAACAGATGCAGACAGCAATTATGACAACCTTGGTGCAAAAGCGGCTGGCTCTATTGCATTAGGTGAATTTACAGGAACAAGTGCAACTGCGACTGATTCTGTTGCGATTGGTCATAATACAAAAGTAAATGGTCAAAACACTGTTGCAATTGGTGCCAATATTACTGCTGCGACGAATGGCTCAGTCATTTTAGGTGATAGCTCAAAAGCAGATGGTTCTCATGCAACTGAAACTGTAGCAAGTAAAGAAATTGATGGTCACACTTATACTTTTGCTGGTAAAGCAAAAGATGCTGGTCGTTTTGTCAGTGTGGGTGAAAAAGGCGACGAGCGTCAAATTAAAAATGTAGCAGCTGGCCATGTAGAAACAGATTCAACAGATGCAATTAATGGTTCTCAATTATATGCTGTAGCATCACACGTTGCTCAAGGCTTAAATTTCCAAGGTGATAACACCGATGTGACAGTTAAACGTCAATTAGGCGAAACATTAAATGTGACTGGCGGTGCAGATAAAAACAATCTATCCGATAATAATATTGGTGTTGTTGGTGCAGGAAGTTCAAGCACATCTAAAGGTGGTTTAACCGTTAAATTAGCAAAAGATCTTAAAGGTTTAAACAGTGTTGAAACCAAAGAGATTAAACTTGGCGATAACAATAGCAACACCACAATTAAATACGAGGGTGATCGTATTAAATACGGCGATAAAACTGTTGCTAATTTAGACGATGAAAAACATATCAAACCAGGTGAATATACTGTAGATAACAATGGTGATGTTACCATGACTTATGTTGATGGTAATAACAAAGATGTTGCAAATGAAAAAGCTGTTATCAAAGGTATTGCGAAAAACGATCTTTCTAACATCAATAATGATGGTAAGAAAGTAATTACTGGTTTAGGTTCAGTTGTTAAAGCTGGACGAAACGTAACAGTTGACACTGAAACCAATGCAACAACAGGTCAAAAAACATTCACTGTTAATGCGGTAGCACAGAGCTTAGGTGATGTAGAATTAGCATATAAATCTAATAGTGATGCAGCGACTAAGAAAACAGTTAAAGTATCAGAAGGTTTAGATTTCACAAACGGTAACTTTACCACAGCATCAGTAGCTGAAAACGGTGTAGTTAAATATGATGTAAATATTGGTGAGATCGAACACGGTGCAAACGGTAAAGATGGCAAACCTGGTGTTAAAGGTAATGATGGCTTAGCAACCGTGAAAACTGTTGTTGATGCAATCAATAACAGTGGTTGGTTAGCGAATGCAACTAAATCAACGGGTGAACTTGAAGGTACATCAACCGCAACTAAAGTGAAACCGGGTGCAGTTGTAAACTTTGATGCGGGTAAAAACTTAACCGTTAAACAACAAATTAATGGTGATAACCACACTTATACTTACTCATTAAACAAAGACATTGAAGTTGAAAATGTTGTTGTTACCGGTAAAGATGGTAAAGACGGCAAAATCGGCTTAAATGGTAAAGATGGTACTAATGGTAAAGATGGTAAAAACCGCGTAGATATCCAAGTCGAGAAAGGTGTCGATGGTGTTGATGGTAAAAATGGTGCAGATGGCATCTCTCGTGTTGTTTACGAAGATGGCAAAGGCAAACATACTGTTGCAACCATGGAAGACGGCTTGAAATTTAAAGGTGATGACAGCACAGTTATCGCTAAGAAATTAAATGAGCAGTTAGATATCATTGGTGGTGCAACTAAAGCTGACTTAACTGACAACAATATCGGTGTAAATCACGACAATGGTAAGTTAAAAGTTCAATTAGCGAAAGACTTGAATTTAACTGATACTGGTTCTATCAAGTTCGGTGATAACAACCTAAACATCAACAAAGATGGTTTAACAATCAATAATGGTCCAAGCGTGACTAAAGACGGTATCAATGCAGGTGATAAAGCGATTACTAATGTGAAAGCTGGTACAAATGCAACTGATGCGGTCAATGTTAGCCAATTAGATGCAGTGAAAGCAGCTGAGCGCCATATCAAGCCAGGTGAGTATACTGTGGATAACAGCGGTAACGTAACCATGACTTATTTAGATGGTAATGGTCAAGATGTTGCTAATGAAAAAGCTGTTATCACAGGTGTTGCGAAAAATGACTTAAGCAATATTACTGATGCTGGTAAAAAGGTCATTACTGGTTTAGGTTCAGTTGTTAAAGCTGGACAAAATGTAACTGTTGATACAGATACTGATGCAACAACGGGGCAAAAAACATATACCGTTAATGCTATTGCACAAAATTTAGGTGATGCAGAGTTAGCATATAAATCGAATGGTGATGCAGCGACTAAGAAAACAGTTAAAGTATCTGATGGTTTAGATTTCACAAATGGTAACTTTACGACAGCATCAGTAGATGAAAATGGTATAGTTAAATATGATGTAAACGTTGGTGAGATCGAAAACGGTGCAAACGGTAAAGATGGCAAACCTGGAGTTAAAGGCAATGATGGTTTAGCAACCGTGAAAACTGTCGTTGATGCAATCAATAACAGTGGTTGGTTAGCGAATGCAACTAAATCAACAGGTGAACTTGAAGGTACATCAACTGCAACGAAAGTGAAACCAGGCGCAGTGGTAAACTTCGACGCAGGTAAAAACTTAAAAGTTAAACAAACCATTAATGGTGATGATCATACTTATACTTATTCTTTAGATAGCAATTTAACCAACTTAGACAAAGTTGTGGTTAATGGTAAAGATGGTGCTAATGGTAAAGATGGTGTAACCATCACTGGTCCAAATGGCACTAAAGGTGAAGATGGTAAAGTAGGAATCACCGGCAAAGATGGTAAAAATGCAGTATCTATCGCAGGTAAAGATGGCGTTGGTCACATCGGTTTAACAGGTCCTAAAGGTGCTGATGGTAGCGATGGTAAATCTATTGATATCTCAACGAATGATGGCACACAAACTTTAGTGAACCAAGAGCCAGGTACTGATAAATCACAACGTATTGTTTACACACCGAAAGATAAAGACGGTAATCCAATTAAAGGTGCAGACGGCAAAGATATTATTCGTGAAGTTGCAACGATGGATGATGGTCTGAAATTTAAAGGTGATGACAGCACAGTTATTGCTAAGAAATTAAATGAGCAGTTAGATATCATTGGTGGTGCAGATAAAGATAAATTAACTGATAACAACATCGGCGTGAATAGCAAAGATGGTAAGTTAAATGTTCAATTGTCTAAAGATATCGACTTAACTAACGATGGTTCAATTAAGTTTGGTGATAACACTCTAAACATTAACAAAGATGGTTTAACAATCAATAACGGTCCAAGCATTACTAAAGACGGTATTGATGGTGGCAACAAGCAAATCAAAAATGTCCAAGAGGGTACAGATGATAATGATGTTGTAACCGTTAAACAGTTAAAAGGCTCTAAAACCATTATTGAAAATGGTAAGAACACAACTGTAACAGGTGTTGGTACAAGCGCAGATCCATACAAAGTGAATGTTGAAGGTGCATTGAAAGACATCACTTCAATCACGAACAAAGATGGTAACGGTAAAGTTGAATTTGCTGGAGATCAAGTTGTTAATGTTGCAGGTGACAATTCAATCAAATTGGATGCGAAAACTGGTGATATTACTGGCTTAACTAACAAAACTATTGATGGTTCTGATTTTGCCACTAAAGGACGTGCGGCAACGGAAGAACAATTAAAAGCTACTGGCGATCAAGTTACCAATAATTTAACTAAAAAAGGTTTAAATTTTGGTACACAATCGACTGAAGTTATCCACAAAAACTTGGGTGAAAAACTTGAGATTGTAGGTGAGGGAACTGAAGCTGATGATCGCTATGATGCAACTAACATCAAAACCATGACTAAAGATGGCAAAGTTGTTGTTGGTCTAGCAAAAGATATTACTGCAGATAAAGTAACGGTTGGTCAAAAAGGCGAACCTGGTAAAGATGGCGTTGATGGACAAATTGGTGTGAACGGTAAAGACGGTTCTGCAGTTGTGCTCAACGGTAAAGATGGTTCTATTGGTTTAAATGGTAAAGACGGTGCAAACGGCGTTTCTATCAAAGGTGATCAAGGCCCTGCCGGTGTTGATGGTGCAGCTGGTGAAACCAAAAACCGCATCGTTTATGAATATAAAGATCCAAAAGATCCAAATAAAACTATCAAAGAAGATGTTGCAACGCTTAATGATGGCTTGAAATTTAAAGGCGATAAAGGTGACTCTATTGCGAAGAAACTTAATGAAGAGCTAGAAATTTTAGGTAAGTTAGATCCAAATTCAGCCGTGACAGATAAAAACTTACGCGTTGACAATGATGCAGGCAAGTTAGTTCTGAAAATGGCTAAACAGCTACAAGACTTAACTAGTGCAACGTTCATTGATGAAACAACAGGTAATAAATCTGTTATCGATGGTAATGGCTTAACCGTTAAACCAAAAGATGCAGATAACACTAAAACGGTTAGCGTAACTGATAAAGGCCTAAATAATGGTGGTAATCAAATCGTTAATGTTGATAGTGGTCTGAAAAATGCAGATGGAACTAAAGTTGCGTTAAAAGACGCTGAAGGCGACACATTAAACAACGCTGTTAATGTAGGTGACTTAAAAGAAAGCATCAGCAATATCACAGATAGTGGTTTTGGTTTAACTGATGAAAATGGTAAAGATGTTAAAGCTAAACTTGGTGAAACTGTAACAGTTAAAGGTGATGGCAGTGTAACCACTAAAGCTATCGAAGAAGACGGTAAAGTAAAATTACAAGTTGGCTTAAACAAAGATGTCACCATTGGTAATGATAAAGATCCAGGTACTATCACAGTTAAAGGTGAAAATGGTAAAGATGGTATCTCTATCAACGGTAAAGATGGCACTATCGGCCTGAAAGGTGAAGATGGTAAAGACGGCATTGCCTTAAATGGTAAAGACGGTACTATCGGTCTGAAAGGTAAAGATGGTAAAGACGGCATTGCCTTAAACGGTAAAGACGGTACTATCGGCATCAACGGTAAAGATGGTTCTAACGGTAAGATCACCGTTGCACAAGGTCAAGCAGGTCTTGATGGTAACGATGGTAAAGACGGTAAAACTAAGACCCGTATCGTTTACGAAAAACCAAATGGTGATAAGGAAGAAGTGGCAACACTTAACGATGGCTTGAAATTTACAGGCAATAATGAAGTCGTTAATAGCCATAAATTAAATTCTTTAGTCACTATTAAAGGTGAAGGCGTTGACAAAGCTGCATCTGAAGCATTTAAATCAGCAGCAGGTAACGTCAATGTTAAAGCTGATGGTAAAGGTACCTTAGAAGTTAAACTTGCTAAAGACTTGAAAAATATTGATTCTATCTCAAATAAAGATGGTCAAAAAATCGAGTTTAAAGATGGTGGTACAACTATTTCTGGTGGTAACGTAAGCGTTGATGGCAATAACATTACTAATGTTAAGGCTGGTAAAGATGACACTGATGCTGTGAATGTTAAACAGTTAAAAGACGGTATTGCTCAAGCTACAACTAAAGTAGCAGCAGGTAAAAATGTTACTGTAACACCGGCTAAGAATGCGGATGGTAGCACAACCTATACTGTTGCAACTAAAGATGATGTTGACTTTACTTCTGTTACAACAGGTAACACCTCTATGAATGATGGTGGAATTACTATCAAAGCTACCGAAGGTGGTAAAACTAACGTTACCTTAACCAATAAGGGTTTAGATAATGGTGGTAATAAAGTAGTAAATGTTGCAGAAGGTAAAGATGATACTGATGCTGTAAATGTTAAACAATTGAAAGCTGCGAAAACAGAAGTTGAAGCAGGTGACAATGTTGTTGTAACAAATACTAAAGGTTCAAATGGTCAAACCATCTATAAAGTAAGTGCAACTGATAACTCTGCTCACGTAGACGGTTCAGATGCAGTAACAGTAACAAAAGCTCCAACTACACGTAAAAATGGCACAACTACTGTAACGGATTATAAAGTAGATCTTTCAAATAAAACGAAAGGTGATATCAATAAAGGTGTAGATGCACACGACACAGTAAATAACAAAGGTTTAACCTTCAATGCTGATAAAGGTACAACTGGCGTTAAGAAACTGGGCTCTCAAGTGGCTGTAAACGGTGATAATAAAAACATCGAAACGGTTGCAGATGCAAATGGTGTGAAAGTGAAACTGAAAGATGATATTTCAGTAAACTCTGTTACGGCAAAAACTATCAAAGCAGGAGACACAACGATCAATGATAATGGTTTAACTATTAAAAATGGTCCAAGTGTGACTAAAGATGGTATCAACGCTGGCGGTTCTCGTATTACAAATGTAGCGCCAGGTAGAGATGGTACTGATGCAGTGAATGTGAATCAGCTCAAGAAAGCAACAAATGAAATTCACAATAGCCTGAACAAAATGGATAAACGCCGTAAAGCAGGCACTGCTTCTGCATTAGCTGCAGCAGGCTTAATGCAAGCATATCGTGAAGGTCAATCTTCAGTGACTGCTGGTGTAGGACAATACCAAAATCAAAGTGCAGTAGCTGTAGGTTACTCTCGCTTATCTGATAATGGTAAGTACGGTGTGAAAGTATCCTTCACAACCAATACTCAAGGTGAAGTTGGCGGAACCGCAAGTGCTGGTTACTTCTGGTAATCTTCTAATTGGTATTGAAACCATTTAAATAATGAATCAAAGACCGGTTTTAGTGATAAAGCCGGTCTTTTTTTTATGCTTGTACAAAATATGATTTTTGTCATGGATTTTCATTTTGATTTCAAGGAAAATACAGCCTGTATATTCCAACAAATTTGACCGCTCTTTTAAGGAGACAATATGTATTACGGTATTGATATTGGTGGCACGAAGATTGAATTAGCCGCTTTTAATGAAAAATTAGAAAAACTTTATACCGAGCGTGTGCCAACGCCACAAACGGATTATCAAGATTGGTTGCAGACGATCAAAGTTTTAGTCGAACGTGCAGATGCCCACTTTGGTGAAAAAGGCACGGTAGGCCTTGGGTTACCAGGATTTGTTAATTTAACAACGGGACTTGCTGAAGTGACGAATATTCGTGTTGCAGATAATAAGCCCATTTTAACTGATCTTGAGAAAATACTCGGGCGTGAAGTGCGAGCTGAAAATGATGCAAATTGCTTTGCGCTTTCTGAAGCTTGGGACGAAGAGAATACCCAATATCCTTCCGTTTTAGGGCTGATTTTAGGCACTGGTTTTGGCGGTGGCTTTGTGATTAATGGCAAAATTCACTCAGGACAAGTGGGGATGGCAGGGGAGTTAGGGCATCTTCAATTAAATTATCATGCCTTAAAATTATTGGGTTGGGATAAAGCACCTATTTATCAATGTGGTTGTGGTAATCATGCCTGTTTAGATACGTATATTTCAGGTCGCGGTTTTGAAATGTTGTACCGAGACTTAAAAGGAGAGGCATTATCAGCGAAAGACATTATCGATCGCTTTTATGCGGAAGAGGAAAGTGCGGTTGATTTTGTTCGCATTTTTGTGGAGTTAGCGGCTATTTCTATCGGTAACATTATCACTGCATTTGATCCACATATGATTGTTCTTGGTGGTGGTTTATCGAATTTTGATTATCTCTATGAAGCGTTACCAAAAGCATTGCCACCTCATTTAATGCGTAGTGCAAAAGTGCCACCAATCAAAAAAGCAAAACATGGTGATTCTGGTGGAGTGCGTGGTGCTGCAGCATTATTTTTAAAACGTGAATAGATTTAATCTAAAAATACAGCAAAAATCTGAATAAATTTTGTGTTATAGGATAAAAATCCAGTTTCTTTTTAAGAAAACTGGATTTTTTCTTTTATCTCTCTACAATCAAAATATTGATTTTTTTAAGCGAGGTTTTTATGCTGACAGAATTTGGGAACTGGATTGAGCAAGGTTTAACATGGGTTGTTGAACATTTAGATGAGCCATTATGGAATATCACTATTGTTATTTTATTAGGTGTAGGCTTATTTTTTACCATTACTACAGGCTTAGTACAATTGCGTCTTTTCCCTGCAAGTATACGTGAAATGTGGTTTGGACGTGCTACTGAGGGGAATTCTTTAACACCATTCCAGGCATTTGCAACAGGGTTAGCCAGCCGAGTTGGTGTCGGTAATATCAGTGGTGTGGCAACAGCTATTGCGCTTGGTGGTGAAGGTGCCGTATTTTGGATGTGGGTAACGGCATTTATTGGCATGTCGAGTGCTTTTGCGGAATCTACCTTAGCACAAGTATTCAAAATTCAAGATAAAGATGGCTCTTTCCGTGGTGGCCCCGCTTACTATATTACACAAGGTTTAAAATCACGTTGCTTAGCAGTAGCGTTTGCTATTTCACTTATTTTTACCTTTGGTTTTGCATTTAATTCAGTACAAGCAAACTCAATCGTAGAAGCAACTAAAAATGCTTGGAATTGGCAAGGTGAATATGTTGGTCTTGTTTTAGTTGTTTTAACTGCCGCGATTATTTTCGGTGGCGTGAAACGTATTGCGACCATTTCTAGTAGCGTAGTACCGATGATGGCACTCTTTTATCTAATTATGGCGGTAATTATCTTAGGCATGCATATTGATATGATCCCAACGGTAATCGCCAATATTTATAAAAGTGCCTTTACTTTCCAATCTGCAGCTGGTGGCATGTTTGGTGCTTTAGTGTCTAAAGCTATGATGATGGGGATCAAACGGGGATTATTCTCTAATGAAGCGGGGATGGGGTCAGCCCCAAATGCGGCCGCTGCAGCACATGTAAAACATCCAGTAAGCCAAGGTTTAGTGCAAATGCTTGGTGTATTTGTAGATACCATGATCGTATGTACTTGTACGGCAGTGATTATTCTGCTTTCAGATAATTACGGCAGTGAAACACTGAAAAGTATTTCCTTAACGCAAAATGCATTGCGTTATCATGTAGGTGAATTTGGCGTACACTTCTTAGCTTTCATATTATTGCTTTTCGCTTATTCTTCTATCATTGGTAACTATGCTTATGCGGAAAGTAACATTCGCTTTATTAAAAATAAACCTTGGTTTGTATGGTTGTTCCGCTTATCGGTATTGTTCTTTGTTTATTTCGGTTCAGTAAAATCAGGCAATGTTGTGTGGAATTTTGCGGATACGGTGATGGCTGTGATGGCAATTATTAACTTAGTCGCGATTGTTTTACTTTCCCCGATTGTGTGGAAGTTAATGAAAGACTATCAGCGTCAATTAAAAGAAGGAAAAGAGCCTGAATTTAAAATTGACCTCTATCCTGAAATTAAAAAACGAGTATTAGATCATCGAATTTGGAAATAAGTTTTGATGGAATATGACAAAGGCGGGATATCCCGCCTTTGTTGTTTTAAATGATTTGAAAATTGACCGCACTTTATCGTTCATTTCGATAAGTCAGGAAGTAATAAGAAAGGGCTGAAATGACCACGCAAGTTGTCATTGTATAGAGCATTGGTGCAGCGGTTTCCATTTTAAAGCTCGCTACCAAGGAACCCATCACCGCACCGACACCAAAACGTACACTTCCCATTAATGAATTTGCGGTACCCGCCATCGTTGGGAATTTCTCTAGAATAGAGGCTGTGGCATTGGAGGAGATTAATGGATTTTGTCCAACAAAAAAGGCTACACCAATTGCCATTGACCAAAAACCAAAATCAAAAAGTGCGGTTAAAAATAGCCAAATTCCTGAAATGAATTGTACAGCAATACCAATTCGTAACATGGTTTCAGCACCTAGCTTCAATACAAATTTTCCATTTAGATAAGAAGCAGCGGTCATAATCGCGATATTGATCATAAAGAAATAGCCGAATTGATCGACTGGAATGCCATAAATACCGATATAGACAATCGATCCCGCAGTGACGAAAGCAAATAAGCCACCAAAACCAAAAGAAGCCGCCGCCATATAACCTAGCACTTCTTTTTGTTTAGAAAGTGTCATGAAGTTACGGGCAATGATATTCAGGCGCAGGGGAATACGATTTTCTTTTTTATGGGTCTCGGGAATAATGAAAAAGACAAGCAATGCTGCAAGAAATCCCATGATGCCAATCACATAAAAAATCATATGCCAGTGGAAATATTTCACAATATACCCACCAATTATGGGCGCAACAAGTGGTGCGATCATAAAGACAAGCGTGATGGTGGACATGATTCGAGACAGTTGATCTTTGCTAAATAAATCTCGTAATAAAGCCCCAGAAAGCACAACAGGCGCAGCTCCAAAGAAACCTTGAATGAAACGCAGCGCAGTGAAACTGCCAATAGAATGAATACCCGTTAAAATAATGGCAGTGATGGCACCAATAATGACACCTAATAAAATAATTGGTTTGCGACCAAAACTATCGCCAAAGGGCCCCCAGAATAATTGCCCTGCGGCCATACCATAAGCGAAGAATGTTAGCGTATGCTGTACTTGCTCGGAGTTGATATTTAAGTCTTCAGCGATATTTAAAAAGGACGGAATATACATATCCACGCCCAAAGGCGGTAGCATCGAGAGGATGCCGAGCGTGGCGATAAAAATAAAGGTAGGTTTAATATTTTGGCTCATATTATTTCACTAAATTGTCGATTTCTTCCTGAGTAAGTGGACGAAATTCGCCTTCTTCTAAG
>SKEZ01001522.1_pt1 | contig 12565 bp, 7 predicted proteins | sample 4843881 | NCBI WGS metagenome assembly SKEZ01 (sample SAMN11008796, study PRJNA524170) | human gut metagenome | isolation source: fecal sample from pouch patient p1, p46 | place: Israel: Tel-Aviv | reverse complement strand
ATCGTCTATCAGGCCATCATCGGCTTCCTGACCCCGTGGCTCGACTTCGTCATGGCCAAGGTGATCTGCCGCACGCAGTCCAACTACACCGTGGCATTGGGCCTGTGGCTCATGCTGCAGAAGGAATACATCCAGAACTGGTACGCCCGCTTCGCCGCGGCCGCGGTCGTGATCTCCATCCCGATCGCCATCCTGTTCATCGTGATGCAGCGTTTCTATCAGGAGTCCATGTCAGGTTCTGTCAAGGGCTGATAACAGTTAGAAAAAGGGGAAGCAATGACGCTCGTAAACAGCCTCGAAAACAATTTCGAACAGCCGAATACGAGAGTCGCCGAACCGTTCCCGCTTTGTCTGGAACGGCCGCTGGGTGCCGTGGTTTCGCAATCCGGCACCCAGTTTGCCATTTGGGCCCCAACGGCCGAGAAAATAACGTTGAGGTTGTTCTCGCGCGGTTCCAAGGGGGAAGACGGCGACGCTTTAATTGGGCAGTTTTTGATGCGTCCCGAGGCCGATGGCTCTTGGACTTACGATTTTGCCGATAATAAACACGGCTTATATTACGATTTTTTGATTGAACGCGATTGCGGTTCCGTCGATCGCGTTGCCGATCCATGGGCGCACGCGGCTGGCGTGAACGGCCGTCGAAGCATGGTCGTCGACTTGCCTCGCACCGATCCCGAAGGTTGGGATGCCGATCGCATGCCGGAAGTGCCGATTGCGCAAACGGTTGTTTGGGAAACGCATGTCGGCGATTTCAGCAACGATCCCGCGGGAGGATTCCCCGAATCCCATCGTGGAAAATATCTTGCGTTCACCGACCTGGGAACGACGTTGGACGGTCATCCTGATTTTCCGACGGGATTGTCGTATCTCAAAAAGCTTGGCATTACCGCGGTGCAGCTGATGCCGATCTACGATTTCGGTTCCGTCGACGAAACGATCTGCAGCCGATACAACTGGGGTTACGATCCCGTCAATTACAACGTTCCTGAAGGATCGTACTCCACGAATCCGTATGACGGGTCCGTGCGCATCCGCGAGGTCAAGCAGATGGTGCAGGCGTTGCATAATGCCGGCATCAAAGTGATTATGGACGTGGTCTACAATCACATGTTCTCGCCCGACAACTGGTTCGAGCGCATCGTGCCCGAATACTTCCTGCGCCGCAAGCCGAACGGGGCGTTGTCGAACGGCTACGGATGCGGATGCGATATGGCCACGGAACGTGCGATGTTCCGCCGTTTTGTGGTGGAATCCGTGGCGTATTGGGCGAGGGAATACCATCTTGACGGCTTCCGATTCGACCTGATGGGCCTGATCGACGTCGACACCATGAACGCCGTGCGCGCCGCTTTGGACGAAATCCCCGACCGTGGGCCGAGCATTCTTATGTATGGCGAACCGTGGTCGGCCAGCGCTACCGCGGCTTTGCCGGGCACCGTGCTTGCCGACAAGGCCGGATTGCCGCAGCTTGATAATCGCATCGGGCATTTTTGCGACACCACGCGAGACGCCATCAAGGGGCATGTGTTCTTCTCGGACCGTCCCGGATACGTTAACGGGGGTATGCATGAGAATGCGGCCTCCGTGCGCGACGCGGTGAACGCCTGGCGTGCCAGCAAACAGCCGGAAGGTGTTGCGGGTCAAGTGATCCAGTATGTTTCCGCGCATGACGATCTGACCTTGTGGGACAAGCTTTGCGCAAGTCTTGCCGCGAAATCGCTGGGCAGCGCCGTTAGTGAAGGCGACAACGAGAATTCCGTGGACGTGCCGAAGGCGTTGTATGACGCCGATCTTTCGGAAGCTGGGCTCGCCTCGGCCGGTTCCGCGATTGCCGGGGCCATGGCCACGGTGATGGATGCGAATCGTATGGCGGCGGGCATTGTGCTCACTTCCGCGGGCATTCCGTTCATGCTGTCTGGCGAGGAGTTCGCGCGTACGAAATACGGCAATTCCGATTCGTACGATTCGGCGCGCGAGCTGAATTGGCTTGATTGGACTCGTGCCTGGCGCATGCGCGATCTGGTGGAGTATTACACGAAACTGATCGCCTTGCGTAAGAGCTCGGCGGAATGGTTTGACGGCGATCGTGTGATCGTCAGCGTGGAAGGCGACGAACTGGTGTTCCGGGTCGGCGACTACTTGGTGGCGGTGAATCCGGGACGTCATATTGGCGCGATTGACGTTGCCTCGACTGCGGTTGCGCCGGTTTCGGAGTCGTCTCGCGTGTGGTGCGGCATGGGTTCGTCCACAAACGCATCCGCGGCGTGCATCAGTGCGGGAGATGGCGATTATTTGATCGTGCCACCGCATACGTTTGCAATCTGGCGGTTGCGGTAACCTCGTGCATAACGCATGTAACGCATTGGTTTGCAAGGGCAGCGGCTGCAAAGTGGCAATCGCCGCCGCCGGTAAAGCGGCGACGATGCCGATGAAAGGACCTGCTATGGAAAACGTGACGCATACCCCTAAATACGAGGTTGTGTTCTTCGATCTGTATGGAACGCTTATTGACATACGTACCGACGAACAGTGCGACGCGGCCTGGCAGGCCTTGTATGACACCGCTTGCGAGCTTGGAGCGCAATACGATTCGGTTGAGGCACTGCGTGAACGTTTCGAAAAACTTGAGGCGCGCGAAATGCTGCATCAGTCGAATCATGCCATCGTTCGCAATGGGTGGGACGAGTTCGACGTGCTGCCGGTGTACCGCTCGCTGCTCATGAATCGCAACGACGAGGCGGAACGGTTGCTGGCGTTGCCGCAGGCCGCTCAAAAGGCCGCGTGGGCGTTCCGTCAGGGTAGCACCAGCATGATCCGCCTGTATCCGGGTGCGCTGGAAATGATCGAAAAACTGCAGGAAGCCGGCATTGTCGTGGCGCTGCTCAGCAACGCGCAATCCTGCTATACCCGTGCCGAGTTGGAAATGACGGGACTTGCCAGCGTGCTTGACGACGTGATCATCTCCAGCGAGGAAAAGATTCGCAAGCCCGCGCGCGATTTGTATATACTGGCGCTCGACCGTGAATTCGTTACCGCCAAGCATGCGCTGATGGTGGGCAATGACGAGAAGAACGATATTGTCGGTGCGCGTTCGGCGGGCATCGACGGCGTGTATTTCCGCACGGAGATTTCGCCGGCCGACGATCCGGATGCGTCGAGTTATGCGGTGCGTTCGTTTAAGGGTGCCGATTATGAAGGATTGCTGGATTACGTGCTGAACGCCTGATCTTTCGCATTGCGTGCGTACTGCTCGTGTATTGCGGGGCGTGCGTTGCGTTGCGCGTATTGCGCGGCGTGCGCCACGTTTACGGGGGTCACCTTTCGTAAAGCGTGTAAGGTATGTTGCATACATTTGCAGCATACGTTCGCAGGATTTTTGCAACAATGGCAAGATGATGCGAGTAAAGCTACGTGAAAGCACGAAAGACATAGTGTGAAACAATCGCGTGAAACATGTCGCACAGGGGTTACGTGAAAAACATATTGCGCGGAATGCTGTGCAAGCGCGTGAGACGCGAAGCTCCGCATATGGCAGCGATGCCGCAACGCGATACCGCGGCGTAATGTCGTGACGTGGCACAGTGTGCGCAGACGATTACGTGCGCGCATGATTGCTTGCGCGATGGAATCGAGGAAAACTCGAGGAGGACTTATGGAAGGCTACACCGAAAACGGCTCCGGAACCGACGTCACCGACCAGATCGGCTTTGCGGGCATGCGCCGCAAGAAAAAGCAGCGCCGCGGATTGAGCGTATTCCAGCTCAAGGTAATCGGCGCGGTGGCGCTGGTGCTTTCCGCCGGCAGTACCACGCTGGTGCCACTGATTTTCGGATCCGACACGAGCAACATGACGTCGCTTACGGCCATGGTGCTATGCGAAGTGGTGTCGTGGTTCGCCGCGCCGATCTACGCGTGGCTGCTGGTGCAAGGCTTCCAGCAGACGCGCAATCGCGTGGCATACGGCGTGCAGCTGCTGTTGCTGGCACTAATCGCCGAAGTGCCGTACGATCTCGCCACTTCGGGCAAGCCGTTCGATTTCGGCTCGCAGAATCCGGTGTTCGGCCTGTTCATCGCCTTCGCCATGCTCGCAGCAATGAAATGGGTGGCGCAGCGCTACCAAGGTGCCATGCTCGTGATCTCCGACATTGTGCTGGTAGTGGTTGCCGTATTGTGGGATCTGCTGTTGCGTGTCGGACTGCGCCAGCATCTGATGAGCCTGGGTGCGGTGACGCTTGGTTTCGTGCTGATTTTCTGGCTGATGCGCTCGCGTGAAAACACCATGATGTTCACGGCCGGTCTGTTCGGTGCGGTGATGATGATTGCGCCTGGCGTCGGTGTTGCATTCGTGCACTACTACAATGGCAAACTCGGATACAAACATTCATGGACTAAGTGGATGTTCTATGCCTTCTATCCGGTAATTTTGCTGATTTGCGCGGCTGTCGCATGAAATTTGATCATATTGCGAGAGTTTTGACAACGTTCGCACTATAATGAAAACAGATTGAGAGAGCGTCGTCGCTCCAAATACCACCCGTTCCACTGTTGGCAGGGGTGCGATGATGCTGTGAGCTGCAAAGGGGCTGACATGGACAAGGCTGGCATTCGTGAGGTGGCCAAGGCCGCAGGAGTGTCGATTTCGACGGTTTCGCGCGCGTTCACGCGTCCGGAGCTCGTTTCCGAGCGTACCAGGCGCAAGGTGCTCGACACCGCGGACCGGTTGGATTTTAATATCTCCCGTTCCGCGACGGCACTGAAGTCAGGGCAAACGTACCGTGTCGCCATGCTGATGAATGAGGAAATCACCAGCTGGTTCAATATGGAAGTATTCGCTGGAATCAATTCCGTCATGCATGATGCCGGATACGACATCTCTCTGTTCCAGCATGTCGATACCGGTGAGAACAGGCGTGACTTCTTTACGAATCTTCCGGTGCGACGCAACGTCGACGCCGTGTTCGTAACGTCGTTCGGCGTCGAACCGGAGGAAATCCAGCAGTTGCAGCGTATTCATGTGCCGATCATCGGCATCAACACGCCATCGCAGGAAGGCTTCGACGCAACGATCTCCATCGACGATGAAGACGGCATGTTCTCGTCCGCGCAGCATCTAATCAATCTTGGGCACAAAAACATTGTGTACGTGTGCTCCGATGCAGTCGATTCGATCAATTCGTCGATCGATGCGCGCGGGCAGGGCTTCATTCGCGCATGCAAGACCATGGAGGGCACGCACGATTTCAAGTGGCGCGTGCTTTCCGTGCCGCGCGGCAAAACGTTCGCCGATTCGGCGTTGACCGCGCTGCTTGCGTTGGATGAGTTCCCCGACGGCATTTGCTGCCAGACCGATATGATGGCGATTCCGCTCGTGCTGCGCCTTGACCGGTATGGGCATCGCACGCCGCGCGACTATTCGATCATCGGCTTCGACGATTCCGCATATGCCGACACCGTGAACCTGACGACCATGCGTCAGGATCCGTTCGCCATGGGTCGTGCCGCAGCGCGGAAGGCCGTGAAGCTGATTGCGGGGGAGACTCTCGAAAATCCGTATGAGGTGGTGCGTGCCCAGCTTGTGCTCCGCGGCACCGACTCCGTCTACGGCGGAGATCGCTGATTTTTCTGCCACTCTTCTTCATGCCTCCGTACTTGCCGTTTTGATTCACGCCGACAATACGGGGGTATTTTGCATATACTGCCAGCTGCCGCCGTCTGCGCAACGCTGCTGGTGGTGTCTGCACAAGTTCCGTTGCGTGTCTTGGGCGTCGTAGACGACGGTGACTCGCTTTTTGCCGACCGCGTCGAGGTGCGATCCGGAGTGGATTTTCCGGTTTCGCTCGGGTACTTGCCGTCTTCGTAGGATGCGGGGCTTGCAACCATCATCATAGTTCATTTCGCAACCTTGGTTGTCACGGCTCGATCCCTTACGCGCCCTTGTCTCATATGTAGCTGTTGGAGAGTGTGCGAGCCCTGAAAATTTATCCCTGTGGTCGGAGGTTTTGCCGCCTGTTGCGAGGTTATGAGATTTCCATGGTTGATTTGTGATTGTTGATTGTAACGAGTGTGGATGGGCGGCGGGGACGGGGAAATTGGGGTATGGTACACGGGTGTACTAGGGGGTATTTTCATGAAAATTTCTGCAATGAATGAAACGGTTTGCAATCATTTGTTTCGCGACACGCCGTGGAGGGTATCGGTTAGATTAACAAAGACTGATCGCAGGGGTAACCTCGGCGTTTTTGCGAACGATTTCAAACTCCAGTTGGCAGAACGGATTAGACGCTTCGGTACTGGAAAACAAAGGTTTTACCACCTTTATATCGGGGGGAGGGCTTATTTTGTTTCAGTGATTTTCATGAATGCAAAGGTTATCATTTTGAGCCGTACCCACAAGGTGCGGGAGAAAGAAAAAGGTTGAGTGGCGTAGTTGCCACTCCTGTAGATGGCATATTGCAAAGGATGTCGTGTTAGAGTCGGAATGTCTGAGGGGGGTCTGATTCGTGCAGTTAGGGGACATGATGAAGAGATTGCTCAGAGGCGGAGCGAGGAGCTCGGCGCCACAGCATTACTCGGGAGCGCGAGTGGTATCTGCCCGCGCCTTCTCTCATGCCCGCTCCCTGACCGCCGCCGCAGTCGCAGTTGCCATGATGGCCTCCGTAGCCGTCACCGCCTTCATCCCCACCTACAGCGCCAATGCCGATCAAAGCAAGGACGATGGCGCATTCGCCACGTCGAACACCATCCATATGGGCGACGGCTCTACTGACGTCAACGAGGCGGATACCGGTCTTGCCACATACGTAGGCAGAGATTTCTACGTTGGCGCGCCCACAGACGGTGAAACCGGCACTGCTGATGGCTCTATTCACGGTTCTTGGGCTGCGGAAATGGAAGGTCAGACCTTCATTCTCGGCAAGTACATGCAGCGCGCCCAAAAAGGCTTCTTCACCATCGGCACCGTAGCTTTCGGCGCACAGTACAAGCCTGCTGCTGGCAGTACTATTATCGCAGTCGAGGGTACCAACACGAATTTATCTGGTGCGAGTACCGCCCAAGCTTGGAAGTCGTCAGCAAGCGGCATCGACACGACGCAGGGCGCTGGCATCAGCGGCAATTACCAAGGCGTTGTCGGAGGCAATAAAACCACATTGTGGGGCATGCCTTCTTGTAGTAAGGTAACGTGCAGTTCCATCTATAAGTACGGCTCTGGCACCACGCCTGATAGCGATGTCACATGGAATTACGCGGACTGGAGCAATGTCAAGGACGGTCAGGGCAACACGATTGACAGCTTCGGCGACAAGTTCAAGTCCAATTCCAAGCAGCTGTCAACTCTGAAGGATACTGGCGGCGTCGAGTATGGCGATGCTCCAGCGCAGCAGAATTACGAACGCAAGAAGTATGACTGGAATAAGTATTCCGCGTATGACAACGATGATGTGCATTCCGACTATCATTGGAACACTAATCATCCTTCGTCCGAGAAGAACTTCAGCACATACAAGTTGCAGATGAGCTTCAACAGTGGTGATGAAAAGCTGATTACGTTCACTGGAGACAAGGAATCCAAGCTTCAGGTATTTACGGTTCAGGCTTCCGAGCTGAATACTGATAAGGGCATTGATTTTTGGTTCCGTAATATTCCGGACGATGCGTCCGTTGTGATCAACGTGGTGAACGAAAATGGCCCTAGCAATGAGATTCAGATGCGTACCGGCTGGCGCTTCTGGTGGGGCGGCGCTTCGAACTATAATGACCCGGATACTGCGGGAGCGAAAGAAATTTCCAACGGTTACGTCATGGGTGGCAAGACCGGCAACAATAATCAGATTCCATATAGCGCTGACTCGAATGCCGATACCTATTCGAAGGTTTCCCAGAAGCTGATGTGGAACTTCCCCACGGCTCAGAAAGTCACCATCATGGGCGGCCGAGCCGATAATGCAACGGTGAAGAAGCTTCATGCCGATGGTACGAATTGGAGCCAGGCGAGTGTTACTTCGATTTCCAACTCTTCCGTGTCCGACGATCCTTCCGCAGCAATGCTCGGCAGCATTATGGTGCCGGACGGTAGCCTTGAATCGCATGTGACCACCAATGGTCGCGTGTATGTGGGTGACGATTTCATGATGTACAACCCCACTCAGGCGAAGCATAATGGCGGTGATATTAATTCTGCGTCCATCATCGATATGGATCAGGAACGTCACAACTTCCCGTGGAGTGGTGCACTCAACAACTCCGCATCCATCACTTGGAAGAAGGTTGCGGGCAATACCGCGACTCCGCTCGGCGGCACGACTTGGACAGTGTATGGAAATCTCCAAAATGCAATCAATAACAGCGGCGCCCTGATCACACTCACCGACAACGGCGGCAATGATTGGGATTCTGCTGACGGCACGTTGCAGGTCGATGGTCTGAAAACCAATGCAACTTACTATCTTCGCGAACAGGCGGCAGCCTCAGGCTATGCGAAGAATACGAACATCTACCGCATTGATACTGCGGAAGGCGGAACCGACGCAACCACAATCGTCAAGGTGTATGACGCAAACGGTACGGAGATCACCGACAACAGCAAGAAACTGCTGACAACCGAAGGTGCCATCATCAATGAAACCGCCGGCACGGAACTCGCCTGGTCGAAGGTTGACGGCACGAGCAATAGCGGTGCCCTTGCCGGTTCCGAATGGCAGCTGACACGAACGGATACCGATCCGCAGCAAACGTGGAACATTACCGACAACACGACCACGCCTACCAGCGTTTCCCTGCTTGGTGCTGACGGCAACGCGATCGCCGACCTCACGTTGGACAAGGGCGGCGACACCGCTCCGATCACGGTGAAGGTCGATCCGAGCGATGCCAGCCAGCAGGTGAAGTGGACTGGTGCCGACGGTTATGAGAATGTGGCTCGTATTTCGTCCGCTGAAGGATCCGGCACATTCAACGTCATCGCAGTCGGCAAAGGCAGCACGACGTTCACCGTCTGCTCCGCGTCTGACAGCAAGGTGTGCAACACGCTGAACGTTACTGTCACCAACGATTCCGCAGCTTCCCTGACCCTGTACAAGGATGGCGATACGAACAAAACCAGTCTTGTCGATCAGACCGTGTCGCTCAAGTACAATGGCACGTTGCAGTTGGCTGCGGAAGTGCAGCCTGCAAACACGGCTTTGACTTGGGAAAGCTCCAATACTGGCATTGCCACGGTCAGCGACAATGGTCTTGTTACCGCAGTGAGCGCGGGCAATGCCGACATCACCGTAAAGGCGGGTAATCTGTCGCAAACCGTGCATATTACGGTGAAGCAGAAGTCCACTGTCGTGTATTACTATGCGACGGGTGTTCCGCAGATTCACTACGCGGTCGGCGACAACTGGAATACAAACGATGTAAACAGTGACCCTGCTATGTCTTCCATTAGCGGATGCAACGACTGGTATTCATACGAGATTGCGAATCCGGATAGCAAGGAAGTCAAGGTTACTTTCCATTTCGGCAGCGGTGACTGGGACAACAATGGTGGTTCGAATAGTAGTTATGCTTCGGGCGGCTACGTTGAGGCGATGACCATTAATAAAGGAACGCTGACAACAACGGTTCCCGCCATCAGCGATTGCAATGTTTCCACGGTTGCGGCTCGCAATATCAACGCCCACGTGTACAGCGCGGTGCTGAAGAGCGGCGAAACGGACGGTATTGCAGCAAACTTCGCGAAGCCGATCGCCGATGAGGAAACGATCTCGACGAAGGCGGACCTGGATTCCGGCGTTGGCAAGTTCCGCGTCAGCCTGGATAACGGCAGATACACGCTGAAGGAAACCAAGGCACCTACCGGATATGTGCTTTCGGAAACGACATACACGATTGTGGTTCGCGATGGACAGATTGTGACGAACGAATCGAATCTTCCGACAGACAATAAGATTCCAAACGATCGCAAGAACGGCGTTGTGGTTTGGGATAAGAAAGACACCGGTGATGACGGCTCGTCCGCAACCAACGATGATTCGTTGCTTGGAGGCACGAGTTGGACGCTGACCCAGACTCAGGCTTGGAATGCTGAAACGGCTTCCATGGTTGCTGTGTCGGGCGATGACTATACGCATACGTTGACCGACAACGGTGGCGATGGCGTGTATGCCGACAAGGATTCCACTGCCGGTAAGTTCAGGTTTGAGGGGCTTCCGTGGGGCGTGTACACGCTGAAGGAGCAGAAGCGTGACGGCTTCGCCGCCAATAACACGACGTACGCGTTTGTAATCGACTCGAATTCGGTGAGCGAAGAAATTCACCTTACGATCGTCGATAGTGCTGAGAAGTCCAATGCGACTGCGGAAACCGTGTACAACAATCGTGAAACCGGCTCCGTAACGTGGGCGAAGGTTGCGGCGGGCACAAGCACGAAGCTTTCCGGATCGCAGTGGACGCTGAAGCGTGTGAGCGTGTGGAACGGGACGGCATTCGCATCCTTGAATTCCGCCGAAACCTGGAACATCACGGATTGCGATGCTACATGCACTCCGACCAACGCCGGCGATCCATATGATTCCGACGCTACCGCAGGCCAGTTCAAGTTGGCGGGCCTGAAGTGGGGCGAGTATGAACTCATGGAAACCGTGGCTCCCGACGGATACAACATGGACACTACCGCACACAAATTCACCATCGGTCCGAAGGATTCGACGGTTGTGCTTGAAGCCCAGCTCGGCAATATTGAGAATCAGCCGGGGGTGGTGTTGCCGGGGACGGGCGGCGACGGAAATATGAAGACTTTGGCTACGGGATTGCTTGTGGCCATGGCATCCGTTGCGACGGCCGGACTGGCCCTGAAAGTCAGGAGGCGTCGGCAATGAACACGTCTAGAAGAGGAGGGGATGGTCCGTAAAACAAACGACCACTGCCTTCTGGGCAATAACTCAATAACTGAAAAATAATTGAAAACGTTGGAAAACAACGAAGATTTCAACAAGTTTATGGAAAAGGAAAGAAAGGGAGAACAATGAATAAGGTTCTCAAAGGCCTCGTCGCTGTGGCAGCATCCGCAGCAATGGCCATCGCCGGAGTCGCCGGCGCCTCCACCGCCATGGCGGAGGAAAATACGACTGCCACCACCAATCCGACAATTACGTTCCCTACGGATACCAAGTATCAGGATCACACCTACGAGGTGTATCAGATCTTCACCGGTGATTTGTCCGACGGCGTGCTCTCCAACGTCAAGTACGGCGAGAACGGCGCCAAGACCAAGGGCACTGAGGTGACCGCCGCCGAGCTGAAGCAGCTCACCGATGTGAACGTCGAAGGCAAGACCGATCAGGACAAGCTCGACGTCATCAAGACGTTCGCCAAGCTCGACAGCACCCCGATTACCACACTGACCAAGACCAGCACGACCTACTCCGCTGCTCCGGGCTACTACCTCATTAAGGACAAGGACGGCTCCGTGAGCGGCAACGACGCCAACACCCTGTACATCACCAGGGTCGTCGGCGACGTGACCATCAGCCCGAAGAGCGATGTCCCCTCCTTCCAGAAGAAGGTCAAGGACACCAACGACACCACCGGCGACACCACCGGATGGCAGGACTCCGCCGACTACGACATCGGCGACAAGGTCCCGTTCCAGCTGAAGGCGACCCTGCCGAGCAACTACGCCGACTACAAGACCTACTACCTCGCCTTCCACGATATGGAGGAGACGGGCCTGTCCTTCAACGCTGATTCCGTCAAGGTCTACGTCGACAGCGCTCCTGTTGATTCTGACAAGTACACGGTCAAGACCACCGGTCTTACCGACGGCTGCACCTTCGAGGTTGTGTTCACCGATTTGAAGACCGCCGTGGCCGCCGCCAAGAACGGCTCCGTGATCACCGTCGACTACACCTCCACGCTCACCGAGCAGGCCGTGCTCGGCAACCAGGGCAACAAGAACGAGGCCAAGCTCCAGTTCTCCAACAACCCGAACTTCGAGCAGGGCGGCGAGAGCACCCCGACCGGCGAGACCCCGTGGGACAACGTCATCGTCTTCACCTATAAGGTCGTCGTGAACAAGGTCAACGAGAACAAGGAAGCTCTGAAGGGCGCCGCGTTCAAGCTCGAAAAGAAGATTAAGGACGCCGACAACCAGCTCGTCAAGGAGTTCACCGCGGGCAAGGACACCTCCTTCACCTTCTCCGGTCTCGATGACGGCGACTACATCCTGACCGAGACCACGACCCCGGCGGGCTACAACACCATCAAGCCGATCACCTTCACCGTGACCGCCGATCACAAGGTCGAGTGGACCACCGAAGAGCGTACGGATGTCCTGACCAGCCTGAACGGCAATGCGGCCTCCGGCGAGATCACCTTCGCCGCTGACGAGAGTGCCGGCTCTCTGACCGCCGACGTCGTCAACGTCAAGGGCTCCAACCTGCCATCCACTGGTGGCATGGGTACGGTGATGCTGTATGTGGCTGGTGTGGCAGTGTTCGTGCTCGCTGGCGCACCCCTGGTCATGGCACTGCGTCGCCGCTACGCCTGATCTCACAGAGCACAGTCAACATAACTGAAA
>SKEZ01001517.1_pt1 | contig 12613 bp, 22 predicted proteins | sample 4843881 | NCBI WGS metagenome assembly SKEZ01 (sample SAMN11008796, study PRJNA524170) | human gut metagenome | isolation source: fecal sample from pouch patient p1, p46 | place: Israel: Tel-Aviv | reverse complement strand
ACCGTCTGAATTTGCAGCGGGCTGGAGAAAGGGTCATTCTGAGAATGAAGATTCCGACGTTACTAACTGAGTGTTGTATCTAATCGTGGGGGCAGGTCAGGAGTGCAAATAAAAAAGCCTCGGCTAGTACCGAGGCTTAGGTATTGTGGTTGTCGCTTTACGACGATGTGACAGGGGTACTGATGCAATGCATCTCACGAATACCCCTGCCGTATCGCCGGAAAGCAAAAAACCCCGCTTGGTGGCAGGGTTTCGATGATTAAGCAGTGTGCCTAAGTGACCATTCTTAACACAGTAAACGAGAAAATGCGGACCGCGTTAGTGATTTTTGACGGGTTTTGTTTTATTTTTCCTACGCACAGCAAAATAAGAAGGCAGTTCTTGCCTAACTACTTAGTTATCGCAGGGCTTAGAATGAGGGACTATCTTTGGATGATATCCAGTATGATGTAGCGTCTGAACAACAAGCTTTTGAATTACTAGAGCGTTACCTGAGCGGAGAAGGCATACCTGAAAAAATTAGTTTCAATGGATGGCCTAGCCTAACTATCAGGCTAACAGGTGATAAATTCAACAAATCACTTACCCCCTCTGTGATGAAGGGTTTTGTTGAGATGCAATCGCAAATCAACAAATCTTACGCACTAGCAAAGTACGGCACTCCAGATGTTCGCAGGCTGACAAAAGAAGAGCTTGATGCCCTAGAAATTGAAGTTACAGTAGAGCAAGGGTCGTCACTTGTTGAGATAAACATTGATGGGTTCCTGAGCAAACTTACGCATGAACTGGTAGGAAAAATGAACGCCACAGAGATCGTATTTACAGTTCTCGGTGCTGCCGTCATATGGGGCGGGGTAACCGTCTTTAAACGCTTTTTAGATAACCGTAAAGATACTCGCCTCGCTGAGATCGCTAAAGAAGGCGACAAGGAGCACCTGCGTGCAATGCAGGTTATGACCCAAGAAGAAACGAAGCGCCTTCAGATAATCTCTGAAATGGTTGCCCAAAAACCTCTTCTGGACAACATGGATCGTATGTCTTATGACGCAAAGACAACCATGGTCAAGTCTTTCGTACGTTCTGACACTGCAGAAATTGACGGCGTAACTATCGATTCAGAGACTGCAAAAGAGTTGGTTACAAACGCCCGCCGCCGTTCGGTAGAAATCAGGATAGACGGTGTATACCGGATTGAGGAAGTCAATAACACTGATCCTGAAAGCTTTAAGGTTAAGGTTCGCAGAGTTGATTCTGACCAAAGGCTAACCTGCGTTGTACAGGATATTTTCCTTGATGAGTCAGGAAACAAAGAAGCCCTACAGCGCGCTGAGTGGGAACGAAAACCTGTGCATTTGAGCATTAACGCAAAACACGTAGACGGTGATATTAAATCCGCTGTGATTTTGTATGTTAAAGACGTAGAAGATAAGCCCGAGTAATCGGGCTTGGCTTCAAGATTTCACTTCAATATCCATATCCAAACGCAAATCTAGCATCGCTAAACATCCATCAACAAAGCCCTCGGCCATCTGTATCTCAATGCGAATCACTTTTTCGTCTTTTTTTAGAGACTTAGCTAACTTACGCTTTGATATACCGAATAGATAATGGGCTACAAGCAAACTGTGCTCGTAGGGCTTCTTACCGCGGAGCTTTGCCATACAGCCTTCGATGATAAGTGCATCATCGTCGGTACAACATAGCCGTGTTTTGCCAGTTTGAGGGAGTAGTCCTTTGAACCCTGCAGCGATATGCGAATAATCAACACCACTACTATCCATTGCAGCCCAAGCACCCCACCGTTCCAGTATCAAAGAAATATCACGCATTAACTCATCTCCACTAAATTAAGCCAGCACGCCAATTGCCAGCGAACGATCCAGAAATCGAAACAGCAGCTCCAGCTGTGAGCCGTGCTTCTCCTCAAATGCCACGGTGTCAGCGTGCAACTCGTCGTGATGCGCTCTGCAAAGCGGCAACACAAACAGGTCGTGCGCTTTTGTTCCCATTCCACCTTGTCCGTGGCCTATCAGGTGATGGGGATCATCTGCTTGTTTGTTACAGCAGACACACTGCTGAGACTTAACCCAGCGCGTCCAGCTCTCGTTTACCCAGCGGCGGCGCTTTGGCCGCAGCATGAATGATTCCGGCGTTTCAGGATCTACGCGAAGACCGAGAATCTTTTTCTGCACCACTTCGCTCGCCGCTGGCTCCGGCACAATATAGCTCTCCTTCATCACCGGCTGATGCTTAATTTCCGGCAATCGCAGGGCTTTCCGGGCCAGCGATTCAGGGATGACGTGCGCCAGATTGTTTATAACCAGCCACCAGCACAACTCCGGGATCGTCAGTTGATGGTCTTCGTTGAATCCCAGCTGTGAGCGAATAACCGTTATCAGCCAGGATACCAGGTTCTCACGCGCAATGCCTGCCAGCGTCTCTGTGTACTGATCACGCAGCAGGTTATCGCAGGCCCAGCAAAGGCGGATGCTGCCAGGCTCATGCCGGAACAGCGTAAAATTTTCGCTGTGCCATGAGCCGTGGGGATACTGGCATTCAAAACGACGCTCCAGCTCGGCCTCCAGCGAGCTGATACCACCCGCGCGCAGAATGACGTCTTTGTTTTCGAATACTGGCTTCAAAACCGGATCTCCTGCCAGTGGCTGCGTGGCGGGAGGGATAGCGCCAGTTGCGTAGTCGCTGTATTTTTCCGGAGCAGGCTCAATCAGTACCCGCCCTCTCCTGAACATCGGCATGAGATCAGCACCTGGGCGAAGAAGAACAACGCCCATGCGTGGGGCAATCTCAGGGGTTAGTAGTGCTCTCATATCATCTCCACGTCAGGCAGTTGCACGAAAACGTCGGATGGTGATTTCTACTTTCCCTTTCTTCACGATGTTCCCCCACTCCACCAGCATGCGCTTAACCTGACTGTCGTCTTCCCAGACGCCTGTTAGAGTCAGGGCATCGAAAAGCGCTTTGTTGTAGTTATCGATATCCCGACGGCGCTGATCCGGCGGATACAACACTATGTGAACCTCGGCCAGATCAGAGGATGGCCGGGGAACGGCCCGCAGTTGCTCAATAATCGCCGCTCTCGCTGCCTGCTGGAACTTGCGCCCTGTCTCGCTTACCAGATGCCTGCCTTTCAGCGGTCCCTTGCTCGGAGCGCGCCAGTAACTATTTACGCTCGGTGGAAATGGTAAAGTCAGTTTCATTTAGCCCCCTTAAAGGATCGCTACAACGTCTTTTGCGACTTCCCGCGTACTGCTTTTGCAGGAGATCGAACGGCGCGCGTTGATGAATTGCAGGTTAAAACCATGCTCCCGGTACAGGTCGAGAACCTTCGGTGCAGATGAGTTGGAAATCACTACCCGAGCCCCACGGTGAAAGGCAGATACACATTGCTTCGCAAGGTCCACCTGGTTATCCCAGCTAAAACCACCAGCGACGTAGGCGGTGAATCCGGTTGTTCCCGGCATCGGTTCGTAAGGCGGATCGCAGTAAACCACATCCCCTTTCCCGGCCAGGCTGATAGTTCGGCGGTAGTCAGCGGTCATGAATACGCAGTTATGCGCCATAGTCGCGAAGGCTTTCATCTCATCCATCGGGTAATACGGAGCCTTGTAGCCTCCCCAGCCCACATTGAACTTGTTCGCCTGGTTGTAGCGCATCAGGCCATTGAAGCAATGCCGGTTGAGATACAGGAATGCAGCTGCGCGTTCAGTAGCATCCAGCGACTGAGCGTTGAACTCGGAACGGATCAGTTCATAGCCATCTGGTGACCGCATGTGCTCAAACATCCAGCGGGCCTTTAATGCCACTTCATCCGGCACCACCGCTAACATCTGATACAGATTAATCAGGTCCGGGTTAACGTCCGCCAGCAGGTAATCTGCGTGCTTTTCGCTGTTCAGGAATACCGACCCACCACCAACGAATGGCTCTATCAGGCGTTTCCCTGCCGGGATATGCACGAACAGGTCAGCCAGCTGGGTATACTTTCCACCAGCCCATTTCAGAAATGGCTTGCTCATGAACGGAACCCCGCTGGCACTGAATAATCCACGTCGGAATAACTGGACTTGAACGCCGTGTCTTGTTTAACCCACTTTCCGCCAGTCCAGGCTGGGCGCCCGGCTGCTTCCCATTTTTTGGCCTTGTCGAAATACTCGACGCAGTTCTCGGGAGCAAACAGCGTTTTGGGCCGCAGGTAGTCGCTCATCTTCGGATCCTGAGCCCATTTCTCGTTCAGGTAGTCAACCACCAGCATCAGGTCTTCAGGGCTGTAATCTTCGGCCAGCCGTCCCCGGATATAACCCAGCGTCGTTTTGGTTCGTCCCCCCTTGCCATAGGTCGAATTAGTTACTCGATTAAAATGATCCAGAACGAGTGCAGCCGGATCGGTATGGTCTGGTTGCAGCGCAACCGGACAAGAGTCTTTACCTGTAATCTCTGTAGTACTCTCTGTTGTATTCTCTGTAAGATCATCGTGCCAATTTGACCTGATGACAGCGGTTCGTTTTGACCTAGTGGAGCGTTTCACATTGACCTCTTCCATCGTGTCATTTTGAACTGATGGAACGGCGCATTTTGACTTCTTCGATTTGATCACTTTGACCTCATCTAAAAGCTCGCTCTCGTAGTTGATCGTGTAGTAGTTCGTCATGTCACGCTGCGACTTGTTAAGCTGCTCAACTTTAAGCACGCCCAGGCTCTTCAGCCGGGTGAAGGTGCGCTTCAGAGTGGACTCAGACCAGAACGGGAATTGTTCCAGCCATTGCTCTGTTGTGTTGTAGATCCAGCGTACGCCGTCACGCTCCAGCCCTGAGTTAGTCTCCTGCAGCCAGTAATTAACCTGCTGCAGCGCAATGGCTTCATTCAGGCCAATGCTGTACGCAAGGTCAGGATTGATGACTATCGGCCTTGATGGCATTAACAGGCTCATAAGACCCCTCTATTTCCCTGAATTTTCGTTTGAACTGCTCGAGGGGGCTAAAGCATTCATGCTCGTACCCTTCACGCAGGTATATAACGCGCTGTGTCTGGGGCTCCCAGCGTATGACCCTGACTGGTACACCGTAGTGATCTCTGAACCATCGGTTGAGCTCTCGCATACTTTCTCCGCCTGGCCGTTAAAGTCCCCTACCACCCACTGAGCAAACTGGTAGCAGACAGGCTCGAACCCGCCTGGTACTCTTACCCCATACACGAACTGCACCGGTCCTGCTCCACCAGGAACTGGCCGCGCTACAAGTTGCGACCTGCGGTATTGTGTTGATAAACTGTTCATGCGTTAGTAATCTCCACTGATAACGACACGCCACGACGCCAGGAGCTGCAACTCGCTGGCGTCACTTCTTTTTGCGTGAAAATAACGTGATAATTGCGGCAATCTCTTCTTCCCGAGCTGCCAGGTGGCGGCGGTGATGCACCATGATTTCTTCAGCTTCATGTCTTTCGATTACCCCATCCTCAAGTGCCTGTTCGATAATCTGATCAACCTGTCCCCTGGCGGCAGAGGTACGCATTGCCCGGCTGAACAAGTCCACGCGATCGAGTTCTTCCAGGTGAGGAACATCCACCAGCAGAGCACCACGACGGCGAGCGAAGTAGTCAGCCAGTAACGACGTGTTGGAAATGTCTTCCATCGCTTCCAGCTCGCTGACTTCGAAGAAACGACAGCCGTTTTTCTCGTAAAGGTTGTTGTTAAACTGCGTCACCGTCATTCCCAGTGCGCCAGCCATCGCTTCGCGCCCACCTGGATATGCTTTGCACATCGCTTTGACGGCTTCTTTGAGGTTTGGCTCTACCATATTGATTTTCCTTTTGTAGTTACTTTCAAGCAGCCGAATCTGTAGCCTTTTGATAAAGCTCAGGTCGAAAAACTAGCTGCCCATTAGTACGATATGCAGCTTCTGCAGCGCGACCTTTTGGGATCAGACTGCCCGGGCGTTTTCGCCATTGATAAAAAGCCTCAGGAGAAACACCGAAGAAGTCTGCTGCCTTGTTGGGGGTTCCGAAGAACGTTTCTAACTCTGTTGTTGTCATACACCCTCCTAAATTTATTTAGATATTAAGACCAAAGCAAATTTAGGTCAATTAAAGCTAAGATAATTTAGTTTTCATAACATGGCGAACCACAGTGAGCACATTTGGAAGTCGTTTAAAATCATTAAGAAAGGATCGTAAGCTTACCCAGAAGCAACTGGGTAAAGTTGTTGGAGTGACAGATGTCACCATTGGATACTGGGAGAAAGACCAAAACATACCCGGAGGAGTCTCGCTGACAAAATTAGCTCGGTATTTTGGTGTTTCTGAGGACTTTCTCCTCACCGGTAAAGAGGAACTCTCCAATGTAGCGCCTGGCAACTTAGGCGCTATGCAGATCCCTATCATAAGTTGGGTTCAAGCGGGAACTTGGACATCTGAAAGTGATGCTCGTAATTTAGAGGGTGCCGTGGATTACATTTTAACAAACGGCGCTCATTCGTTCGGTACCTTCGCTCTTAAGGTACGTGGAAAATCTATGGAGCCAGAGTTCAAAGAGGGAGACACTATCATTGTGGATCCTGACTTGTGTCCAGGTCCTGGGGACTATGTTGTAGCCAAAAACGGTAGTGAATACGCCACTTTTAAAAAATACCGCGCAAGGGGTGTCAATGAAAATGGTGAAGAGGTTTTCGAATTGGTCCCGTTAAACCCTGATTTTGCTGCTTTAAACTCTGCTGTTGAAAAAATTTCCATCATCGGTGTCGTTGTCGAACACCGCCGCCAGATGCGCCGCTAATCCTTTCCTCTACTCTACCGATGGTGAAAACTAAGAAAATTTAGTTTATTCACCTTGACCAAAAAACTAAATTATTTTAGATTTCTTTCAACGGACGCGAAAAGGTGTGACTCTTCGGAAGAGACGAGTCCACAACCAAAAGAGCGCTGGCATGCAAAAAACATCTCGCAGCCGTTGCGGTACCAAAAGCCAGGATGGAACGGCAGAACGCTGTAGTGCTCTTTTTGTTGTGTGGAGATAACTAACCTGATGCCATTGCAGTGGCGGATCGAGGAAACGAAATGAACTTCTTCAAAAATGCTCTTATTTACCGGCTCTCTCGCGATATTACCATCGTGGAAGAACACACCATCGCGGATCTGGCAGACAAGCTTGAACCATTCCGTTTCTCTCCTTGCGGGAGTCAGGATATGGCTAAATCCGGTTGGGTATCTCCCCTTGGACAGTATTCTGACCAGCTATTTCATTTTGTTAGCGGTCAGCTTCTGCTCGTGATCCGCCGGGAAGAGAAAATTATCCCACGCCCAACCATTACCGATGAGCTCAACAAGAAAATTTCTAAGCTTGAATCAGAACAGGCGCGACGTCTGAAAAAGACTGAAAAGGATGCTCTACGCGATGAGGTTTTACATAGCCTTCTCCCCAGGGCTTTCTCACGGAACATCATCACGCGAATCTGGGTGAATACCACCGATCACCTGGTCATAGTCGATGCCTCCAGTGCGCGCAGTGCTGAAGATGCCCTGGCACTCCTGCGCAAGACCCTGGGATCTCTTCCCGTCGTTCCTTTGACAATGGAAGAGCCTGTCGAGCTAACGATGACTGAATGGGTTCGTTCAGGCAGCGCGCCTAATGGTTTTAATCTGGGTGATGAAGCAGAAATTAAAGCTGTTTTGGAGGCCGGAGGTATTGGACGCTTCAAGAAACAAGACCTCGTAAGTGACGAAATTCATACCCACATCGAAGCTGGAAAGGTTGTCACTAAATTATTCCTCGATTGGCAGGATCGTATTCGCTTTACCCTTTGTGACGACGTATCCATTAAGCGTATTAAATTCGCTGATGAGCTCGTATCTCAAAATGATGATATCGATCGTGAGGATGTAGCACAGCGGTTCGATGCAGATTTCATTCTCATGACAGGTGAAATGAGTACTCTGATTTCTGATTTGACCAAAGCTCTCGGCGGCGAAGCTAAGCGATAAATTAACCAAGCATCTAACCCATTCTCATGGGTTGGGTTGCTGCACCCTAAATTTACGCGTTGCAGCGCGTCAGATGGAGAACAAAAGATGGCTAAGACAGCAAAACAACTGATTAAACAGGCGTACGAAATAGCCAAAACTATGCCACCAGAACAGGCAGCAATCATCAGGGAACTGGCTACCGTCCTCGATGTGTCGAATGTAGCTCTGCGCCAGACGCGCACCGAACGTGACGCCCTTCTCGCAGAGGTCAAATCCTGGGCGAAGGAGTGTGATCGTATTACTGAGCGATATACCAAGAAGCGCATAAATCTGCATGTCCTCGAAGCAATGCGCGATTTGAAAGCAATTTCCCCCACCAGCTTCCGTAACGTGGAGGCTCTCTGATGGCTAAAGACTCAAAGGTTGTATACGGTGCCAGCGGCAAAACGAACGTTTTAACGTTCGAACCTGAAAACCTGCACCTGGTCACCGATAAAACCCACCCGCTTTACGATGAGCGGGTACACCTGCCTATCGAGGAAGGGATGGTACTGAACATTGCGGAGCTGGGTGTACTGGAACCTATCATCGTCTGGAAAGACCCCGAAACGGGGCTCACCTGCGTAGTTGTTGGCCGTCAGCGCGTTAAACATACCCTGGAGGCAAATAAACTCCGTCTGAAAGAAGGCAAAGACCCACTGCTTGTACCTGGAGTAGTTAAGCGCGGATCAGCAAATCAGATGGCTAAATATATGGTCAGCGAAAACGAAATTCGTCGACCTGATACACCGCTTGGCCGGGCTAAAAAAATGTCAGACCAGCTCGACCGCGGGCTCGATGAGGACGACATTGCAGTGTTGTTTGGCTGCAGCGTTCAGACCGTTCGTGCAACGCTTTCCCTTCTCGATGCCACTCAGGCCGTCAGGGAAGCGGTAGAGGCTGGCACAGTTACCGTTACCCAGGCGCGTCAGCTGGCATCGCTTAAACCCGAAGAACAGCGGGAGAAAGTCGCTGAAATCGAGCGGGCAACAGCTGGTACTAATGGCCACGAAAAAGCTCGTCGACAACGCCAGATTCTCGGTGAAGAAAAGCCGCGTCTCAAATCACGCAAAGAAATCACAAAAGCCCTCGAAGGTGCCAGCGGTGAATACGCGGCGGCTCTGCGCTGGGTGCTTGGGGAGGCTGTATGACAATCGTAAAAACCCATACCGGCACCGTGATCACCAAAGACGGTCCGAAGGTAAAAAAACTGCACCAGACAGAGCGGATGTGGGTCGTCGGCAAAAACGAGTTTTACCACAAAGAAACCGGGCGCCGTCACTTTGCAGAAAATACGCGCCGCCGGTTGTTGTTGGAAACGATTGAGGCGATAGGTGGTTCACATGACTGAACACGTCGAAAAATACACAAACAAGGCTATAGAAATCATTGCCGACTATATCCAGCGCACTAACAAGAAAAACGAGCAGTTGCAGGAAGCGAAAGTGCGCTTGGATAAAAAAATCGCTCTGTTCGCAGACGATGAGAACTGCAACACAAACAGGCTGATGTCCGTATTTTTACCAGCAATGACCAGCCATACCCGAGATGGCTTTTTCGAAGAGATAGCAGCGGCGTTAGAAGGGGCCGACAAATGATAACCGGTACTACTAACTATGACGATGTGGCAGAAGTCCGCTGCAATTTGTGCGGCGGTTATTACAAAGCCGACGATCCGGAAAGTCACGAATGTGAGGATGCATCATGACTGATATCACCGAACTGGCGCAGAGCCTGAAAGCGGCAGCAGATAGAGAGATGATTTGCCGAGATGGCGCCGAAACTTCTGAAATCTGGGAAAGAACTGTAACGCCGGAAAACATCCTCGCGCTGGTAGAGGCGCTGGAATCAGAGAAACGTATTTGCGCAACGTGGAGAAAAACAGCTGAGGCTAACAGCGAAAAGCTGGAGAAGGCGCAGCAGCGCACCGTCACCTTTAAGTTGCCATTTACACCAGAGCCAAGCGCGTATTCTCCGTGGGTAGCCAAAGCGTTTTACCAATTCCACAGGGATACAGTTAAGTCATGTTTTGCGGTGTTTTCAGATGCGTGCGCCGCCGCTGGCATCAAGGTGGAGGTTGAGTGATGGCTATCACTGAAGGATTCTGCGCGGACCTCTACTGCGACTGTGATGGTTGTCAGTCAGGGAAAATCTATCCGCAGGGGCAGGCTGATTTCATCGGCCGGAATATGACCGACATTTCTCAACAGGCGCGCAAAGCTGGCTGGCGCATAAGCAAAGACCGCCAGCGCTGCTATGCGCCGGGCCACAAAATTTCACGGGGAGCCAACCAATGACCAGCAAATTAACAGCGCTGATAGTGCTATTCATCATTCCGACGGCGATGGCGGCAGACAACCCCCACTGCATAACAGGCAAGAACGGCTTCGGTGCCACGACTACGCAATGCGATGACGGCACAGTTACTGTCACTACAGGCCAGAAGGTAATTGTTTGCGGGAAGTCTCTTAACGGCAGCCATAACTGCAAGGAGATTAAGCTATGACCAGCAAATTTAGCATCGACAACAGAGAACTGCTTCAGAGAATCAGTAGCTGCGAGGCTGTTGTGGGAATTGATTTTTGTAATCTAATCGTCAGGGAGCTGGCTGCATTCAGGCTGGCCGCAATGGACAGCGAGCCGGTGGCGGTAATTGACCTGGCTAACCTTGATTATCTCCTAAGTGGTGCTGATGCCGATGTGTGGCCTCCTGAGCGCGAAGAGATGGGAGATGTGCTTCTCTATCGCCACGCGCAGCCAGCGCCAGTAGTGCCGGATGAAGTTACCGCCGAAGATTGCCCAGCATTTGTTAAGTATGACGTTACTGAAGTTGATGAGGCATGGGTTCGCGGTTTTAATGCCTGCCGCGCCGCCACGCTACAGGCTAGCAACTGTCGGGAAAATTCGAATTCGTCAACCAACAATTTTAGGGAAATGTTGGAAACGTCAACCAACTCTCCAGTAATTCCGGATACATGGATTCCGGTAAGCGAGCGGATGCCGGAGGATGAGCAGGAGGTGCTCACCATAAACAAAATGGGCCATCGCTTTGTATCATTCTTCGATAAGCACTCAGGGCTGTTTTTCGACAGGCTTGATGCGCCAGCAGCATGCTGCATAGAGCACGTGCTGGTAACTCACTGGATGCCGCTGCCGGCCGCCCCGCAGGAGGTGAAAGGTGAATAAGGTCGAACTGCTTGAGAAGATATCGGCGCTCGCTACTGAATGCCACACGCTGGCCTGTGAGCTTGATATTGGTGATGAGCGAACCGAAATGTTCGAAATCTACGGCGTGCTGCACAACCTCGGGCGCCGCGGGTACGCCTGCCAGGTAGGGCGGCGCATGAATCCGCTGCTCGCTTCCTGCGATGATGACGAGGATGAGGAAGATGACGATTGGGGTGAGGATGACGACTGATGCCTAAATCCCCCGCAGCACGCAAAGCCGAGCAGCGGGAATGATGTTGCGCAAAGATAATTATCATGGGCCATGCTATCGTATGGCCTTTACTGTTTTATGGGGGTTCTTATGACATGTGAAACGTGCGAAAAACAGCCAAGAGGTCGACGCCAACCTCCATTGGAATGCATGCAGTATCTTCCTGAAGAGCAGGGCGAATATATTGACATTAATGGACGAGGCACACAGGAAAGCTACTACGTTTGCAGAGAGTGCGGGCACAAATGGATTCACGAAACCGGGAACTGCGGTATGGGCTGGCAACCTTAAGGGTAATTTATGTCACAGTGGAACATTGCAGCCAAAAGCCAGGAAGAGCGCGACAAGGTCAATGTCGACCTCGCAGCCTCCGGCGTTGCCTATAAAGAGCGCCTGAACATGCCGGTTGTCGCCGAAGTGGTGGCCAGAGAGCAGCCCGAACATTTACGCGAGTACTTCATGGAGCGCGTCCGCTACTACCGCGAGCAAAGCGTACAGTTACCCCGAGCATCCGATCCGCGCTATCTTGAAATGGCCAGTCAGAACGAGAAAAAATAGCGATTTTCTCGTATATGCTCATTTTGCTTTTATCCCCGTAACGGGCGATAATTCCCTAGTCAGCCTGAGCAACTGACACGATTATCCGGCGCCAAGTGGGGACACATGGCGCAAACACTGCAATTTGAGAAGAGTTATCAAAACGTACTGATTCCCGCAGAGCCGGGAACCAGCGAATACCTGCAACTTATCCCGGTGGGGCAACTGCTTTGCGGTGAGTTCCGCAAGCCCCGAAATTACGCATTACACAAGAAGTTCTTCAAGCTTCTGACTCTCGGGTATCACTACTGGACGCCTTCCGGTGGACTCATTGAGCCCGCTGAGCGCGCCCTCATATCCGGGTTTATCGACTTCCTTTCATCCGACTTCGATCAGCGCGCTGCGCTCCAGAACGCCGCGGATATGTATCTCTCCTCTGTCGGCATTTCTCGTTCCCGCGATATGGCGCTGCTGAAACACTTCGAATCCTTCCGCGAGTGGGCAACCATTCAGGCCGGCTTTTACGATGAATACCAGATGCCTGACGGCAGCCGTCGTCGTGTCGCAAAGTCGATCTCCTTCGCCAGCATGGACGACAGCCAGTTTAACGGCGTCTACAAA
>SKEZ01001506.1_pt1 | contig 12672 bp, 9 predicted proteins | sample 4843881 | NCBI WGS metagenome assembly SKEZ01 (sample SAMN11008796, study PRJNA524170) | human gut metagenome | isolation source: fecal sample from pouch patient p1, p46 | place: Israel: Tel-Aviv | reverse complement strand
TTGAATCAAAGCTTATTTTCCATGTTTAACTTTCTAAATAAGCTTAATCTTTTGTTTTCATCTATAAATTTCTACATATTTCTATATTTTTATTAACTGTTAACCAGCTCCTCAAATGTTATTAACTGTAACCGTTTACAGAATCGAGTATACTCTCGATACTTTATTTAGTAAATGATTTATTTATATTAACTAAATAATTTACTTTTGGTAAAAACAAAAAAGAACACTATAATCAAGCATTCTTTTTGAGGAATATTAGAAATAATTTTTTTATTTACTAAAAAATTTACTCACCTTTAGGAACAAAACTTTTACGTACTACTAAGTCCGTATTCATATTTACATCAATATGAGCACGATCAGGTTGAATAATTAAATTGGTTAGCATCGTTAATGCCAAATCAATCATTTCTTGTTGGTTAATATTGTACGAAGAAAGCGGTGGTGACACATATTTAACCACATTACTGTTATTAATACTTAAAATTGCCGTATCTTTTGGCACATTAACATTTTCTTCATTAAAGGCCTGCAATACACCAACACTCAAAGTATCCGAAGCAATTAAGAAAGCATCTGGTAAATTATCTTCACATTCTTTTACTACTTCTTTACCCAACTCATATCCATTTTCCACACTAAATGGTCCTGACACAAACATATAGTTAGTATCTTTATTTCGAACCTTCATATATTCCGCAAATGCTACGGCACGTGGATCATTTTCTTGGATATGATCATGCTTAGGTCCAACACCACCGATAAAGCCAATGGTTTTGCAGTCATTTTTAATAAATAAATCAATTGCATTTTTAACTGTTAAGGATAAATTAGGTCGAATAGAATCAAATAATTCAGGAGCAGGATTAGTATCAACAAATACGCCATTAGGTAAAACTTTATGCAATTCAAGTAGTTCCGCATTCTCAATTGGTGCCGCACCTACCCCAATAAAACCCTGAAATAATGAAGCATTTTCGATCAAGTCTTTTACATTATAGAAAGTCTTCATCTTCATAGACTTTTGTTTTACGGTTTCTACTAAGGCTTGCTTTAAAGAAGTAAAGTATTCATCTTGCAATTGCTCTTTATGATTAGTGCGATAAAGGAGTGCAATTGTTGGCTTAATTTCCTTTTCTTGATGATCTTTCCAATAACCAAGCTTGTTAGCTATTTCTAAAATTTTATTTTTAGTATCTGCTGTGATTGATAAATTAGGGTCATTATTAAGTAGCCGCGAAACTGTGGCAGGTGAATAACCCGATTTTTGTGCAATCTCTTTAATAGTTGTCATAGTTAATTTCTTTTCTTTTTAAAAAACTTACTTACGTTTATTATACAAAATATTTACTCAATTCCAATAAATATTAATTTTAGCAAAAACAAATTTTTTAAGAATCTTCGTAATAAATATTTTACTGTTTTTAGATAAATATTTTATTTTATTGGTTAATTTTTTATTTGGTGATATAATAAAAGCGTTTTCAAAAATAATTTATTATAGAAATCAGGTATTAGTATGCAAGCAAACATAAAATGGCTTGATGACCCTGAAATTTTTAGAGTCAATCAATTGCCAGCTCATAGCGATCATCCTTTTTTTAAGAATTATCGTGAATGGCAAAATAATCACAGTAGTTTTAAGCAAAGTTTAAATGGAATGTGGCAATTCAAATTTTCTAAAGATCCCCAAAGCCGTCCCGTTGACTTCTACAAAAAGGACTTTAACACTTCATCTTTCACCACAATCCCAGTTCCTAGTGAAATTGAATTAAACAATTTTGCACAAAATCAATACATTAATACTCTTTATCCCTGGGAAGGGAAAATTTTCCGTCGTCCTGCTTACGCATTAAATAAATCTGATGCTGAAGAAGGTTCTTTCAGTGAAGGTAAAGATAACACCGTCGGTTCATACATAAAACATTTTGACCTAAATCCAGAATTAAGGGATCATGATATTCATATCGTATTCGAAGGTGCCGAACGAGCCATGTATGTTTGGTTAAACGGCCATTTCATTGGATATGCCGAAGATAGCTTTACTCCTTCGGAATTTGATTTAACCAAGTATATTAAAGAAAAAGACAATATCTTAGCTGTTGAAGTTTTTAAACACAGTACGGCTTCTTGGCTTGAAGATCAAGACATGTTCAGATTTTCTGGTCTATTTAGATCCGTTGAATTACTAGCATTTCCTGAAACACATTTAGTTGATTTGGATCTTAAACCTACTGTTTGTGACAACTATCAAGATGGTATTTTCAATGCTGAATTAAAATTTACTGGTTCACTCAATGGTCATGTTCACTTATCCGTAGAAGACGTCAACGGCTCAGCTATTTTAGAACAAGATGTCCCACTTGACTCCGAAGTTGAATTTACTAGCTCAACTTTGGAAAATATTCATTTATGGGACAATCATCATCCTTACTTGTATCAGTTATTGATTGAAGTCCATGATGAAAATGGTCACCTAGTTGAATTAATTCCTTACCAATTTGGCTTTAGACGAATTGAAATTAATCAAGACAAGGTAATTTTACTCAACGGCAAATGCCTAATTATTAACGGAGTTAATCGCCATGAATGGAATGCCAAAACTGGCCGTAGCATTACCCTGAACGATATGGAAAAAGATATCGATACTTTCAAAGAAAACAATATCAACGCTGTTAGAACTTGCCATTATCCCAACCAAATCCCATGGTATTATCTTTGCGATCAAAACGGCATTTATATGATGGCAGAAAACAACCTGGAATCTCATGGTACCTGGCAAAAGATGGGGCAAGTTGAACCATCTGATAATGTACCTGGTTCTGTTCCTGAATGGCGTGAAGCAGTAATCGATCGCGCCCGCAATAATTATGAGACTTTCAAAAATCATACATCCATCCTATTCTGGTCATTAGGAAACGAATCTTATGCCGGTAGTAATATCGTTGCAATGAACGAATTTTACAAAGAACATGATTCTTCTCGTCTAGTTCACTACGAAGGTGTCGTTCATAGACCAGAATTAAAAGATCAAATTTCTGATATTGAAAGCCATATGTATCTACCACCTAAAGAGGTCGCAGAATACTTAAGAAATAACCCACAAAAACCATTTATGGAGTGTGAATACATGCATGACATGGGTAATTCTGATGGTGGTATGGGCAGCTATATTAAATTAATTGATGAATACCCACAATATGTAGGAGGATTTATTTGGGACTTTATTGATCAAGCGCTCTTAGTCTACGATCCTATCAGTAAACAAAACGTTCTCCGTTATGGTGGCGATTTTGATGATCGTCACTCAGACTATGAATTTTCTGGTGATGGGTTAATGTTTGCAGATAGAACACCAAAGCCAGCAATGCAGGAGGTTAGATATTACTATGGCTTACACAAATAATTTACAAATCATCTATGGTGATGCCACTTTAGGAATCACTGGTAAAAACTTCCATTATCTTTTCAGCTACGAACGAGGTGGGTTAGAATCACTCAACATCAATAACAAAGAATGGTTATATCGTGTGCCGACCCCTACTTTCTGGCGAGCTACTACCGATAATGATCGAGGTAATGGCTTTAATTTAAAGGCATCTCAATGGCTCGGTGCTGATATGTTTACTAAATGCACTAAAATCGAATTAAAGGTAGATGACCGACAATTCGACGAACTTCCAATTGCTCCAATTAATAATCAATTCAGTAATCATGAATATGCTGACCATGTTCAAATTGCGTTTTGGTATCAAACTCTAACTAATCCAGCAACTGACGTTAAAATCATTTATAATATTGATAATACTGGTTGTATTAATATAGTCATGCATTATTTTGGTAAAAAAGGATTGCCACCATTACCAGTGATTGGAATGCGTTTCATCATGCCAACTGCTGCAACTGGCTTTGACTACGAAGGACTTTCGGGGGAAACTTATCCTGACCGAATGGCTGGTGCAAAAGAAGGAAAATTCCATGTTGATGGCTTACCAGTAACTAAATATTTAGTACCACAAGAAAACGGGATGCATATGCAAACTAAGGCACTCAAAATCACTCGTTCTTCTACTTTAAATAATGCTGATCAAGAAAGTGAATTTAGTCTAAAGCTTAAGCAAGATAAACAACCGTTTAATTTTAGTTGTTTACCCTACACTGCTGAAGAATTAGAAAATGCTACTCATCTCGAGGAATTACCACTTGCTCGCAGAACTGTGTTAGTTATTGCTGGAGCTGTGCGCGGCGTTGGTGGTATCGACAGCTGGGGTGCTGATGTTGAAAAGCAATATCACATTAATCCTGAAAAAGACTACGAATTTTCTTTCAATCTTAATTAAATATTTTATCAATAATAGTAAATGTTTTACTGATTTATGTGTTATAATGTAATCGATTTCAAGAAAACAAAGGAGTAAACAATGAAAGTTTTAGTTGTAGGTGGTGCGGGCTACATTGGCTCACATGCCGTTCGTGAATTAGTCAAAGAAGGTAATGATGTCGTTGTACTCGACTCTTTATACACCGGTCACAGAAAGGCTGTCGATCCTAAAGCAAAGTTTTATCAAGGCGACATCGAGGATACTTTCTTAGTATCAAAGATTTTACGTGATGAAAAAATTGACGCTGTAATGCATTTTGCAGCTTATTCATTAGTACCCGAATCAGTTAAAAAACCACTTAAATACTACGATAACAATGTTTCTGGTATGATTTCATTATTAAAAGCAATGAATGATGCAGATGTGAAATATTTAGTATTCTCAAGTTCTGCAGCTACTTACGGTATTCCTAAGAAGTTGCCAATTACTGAAGATACTCCACTTGATCCAATTAACCCATATGGTGAAACTAAGATGATGATGGAAAAGATCATGGCTTGGGCTGACAAAGCTGACGGTATTAAATATACTGCTCTTCGTTACTTCAATGTAGCTGGTGCTTCAAGCGATGGTACTATTGGTGAAGATCACGGTCCCGAAACTCACCTTATTCCAAATATTTTGAAGAGTGCCATTTCAGGTGATGGTAAGTTTACTATCTTCGGCGATGATTACAATACCAAGGATGGTACTAACGTCCGTGATTATGTTCAAGTTGAAGACTTAATTGATGCTCACATTTTAGCATTGAAGCATATGATGAAGACTAATAAATCTGACGTATTCAATTTAGGTACCGCACAAGGTTACTCTAACTTAGAAATCTTAGAAAGTGCTAAAAAAGTTACTGGTATTGATATTCCGTATACAATGGGGCCTCGCCGTGGCGGTGATCCTGATTCACTAGTTGCCGACTCAACTAAGGCAAGAACTATTTTAGGCTGGAAGCCAAAACATGAAAATGTTGATGAAGTAATCGAAACCGCTTGGAAGTGGCACAAGAGTCACCCAAAGGGCTACGAAGACAAGTAAGATCTTTTTAAATTATTTATCTATTATCCATTGCACGCTAGAAGTTCTAGCGTGTTTTTCATATGCAATCAAAAAACTCCGTTTAATAATAACGGAGTCTTTATATTATTCTTCAGTTAATAACATTGCTTGATATGGTCTTCTTGGTAAGTGGAACTTTTCATTATTTGTGATTTCACCATCAAAATCTTCAATAGTTTCATCCCACGCATTAATTAATTTAGCACTATACTTCTTGCCATCAGGTAAAAAGCTAAACAATTCAAATTCTGGTTGATTGTCGCCAAAATAAACTAACCATTTCTTTTCATCTGGTGTTGAACCAGCAGCTAATTCCCAAGTTGGACCGCTTGTTGCTTGGGGTTTAACCCAAGTAAAGCCGTTGTCTTTTAATAAATCATACAAGAAATTGATCTTCTTTTGACTTTCACCATAGAGCTTGCCACCATGAGCCCACCAAATTGGACGATCGGTATTTGGCTTATCAATGTAAGTTTCACCATGACTACAACCACCGCCACGTAAAATTACACGCCAGAAGTTATCCATCATACCATGAGCTGTATTATCACCCCAACCAAATTCGATATTTCCTTCATAACGACATTCATCATCAACAACAGGTTTTTGATATTCTTCGATCCACTTAGGAACAAGGAAGACATTATCTGATTGAACGCTTAAGTGTGTAATCCATGGTTTAGTGTGGTCATACCAATTTTTAATAGTATCTTTATGTTGTGGTGGATCATAGAAATTATGAATAGATTCAAGGTGTTGAGAAGGATCTTTTTCATGTACAAATTGACCAATTCTATCCCAATCTTTTAATGGAATTTGTCCAACCAAATCCATCAAATCATATTCATTAGCAAGTGCCCACCAGGCATTCTTGTATGATGCAAGTCTAGCAATAATATATTTTAAGTATTGCAGATTATTTTCCATTCCCATTCTAGCAAATCCCCAACGGTCATATGGACTGAAAAGAATTAAATCTGCTTCAACACCTAATTTATCCAACCGTTCAATATTATTTTCCAAGTTTTGGAAATATTCAGGAACAGGACGAGTAAAATCAAAGCCCGTATCACTTGCATCAAAGATCCAATCTGTACCACCACGTTTTACTTTTGGAGCACCTTCAAACGGATAAATTGCTGGTTCGTTAGTGTTATAGTCATAACTCTTGGGAAAGACAAGCATTCTAATCTTATTAAATTTATTTTCCTTTAAAGTTTCTAAAGTTTGTTCTTGTACTTCCTTAGGTTGAACCGTCCAAGCATAGGCAGTTGTACCAAATGGAATATATCCTGTTCCATCTGCATAGGCAAAATGAGTTTTACCTGATACTCTAACTGGACCGTGGTTATTTTCTTGAGCTGATGTAACGTTAAATTCATCGGTTATACCGTCTAACTCAGAAACATTGGAATAAGTTGTAACAGTATAATCACCTTCTACTTCAGGCATATAACGAACTTTATAAATTCCATTACCATCATAAAAGCCATCTACTGTTATAGGATGATTGTTATGATCAAATATTGCTGTTAATTGAACATCTCTAAATGGATTGCCACCTGTAGGTCCAGGTAAAGTCAATTCATATCTTTTCCATTTTTCTATTGTTTGCATATTTAATCTCCTAATATTTAATCTACTTTAGTAACTGTATTAACTTTCTTGTGAGTAACAGCCATTGCAAAGAATACAATTGTAATTACTAATAAAATTCCTGCACTTATTCTCATCTGATCCACAGGAGTAGATAAATGACATACATTACTTAAGAATGCGATGACATATGGGGATGCGAAAGCACCTAAGTTGTTACATACTTGTGCAATCGAAATAATCAAATTACTAATAGATGAATCAACATCGCTTAAAATAGTGTCATATACATATGGAATAATTAATGAACTTACAAACATTAATAACAATCCCACAAAGAAAATTGCCATATTACTTGCTTGTGAACATACTATAAATCCGAGAGCTCCACAGATAGTAGTAATTACTGGTGTGTAATTATGGAATAATTTATATATTCTACTGTATCCCATTGAAATTACAGCACCAATTAATCCTGCAACGGCTATTTCAGTAGATAATACTCCTTGGTTAGCAAGTTGGTTTTGTTGAATTACTAAAGCTGACGCTGTTGCTTCGACCATAAATGCTGAAAAGTATAGAAACAGCATGAAGAATGCAATATAAATTCTGCCAGGAATTTTAGCATGGCTTTTTTCTTTGGTATTTGCTTTAGTATCATTCTTTTCAACAGTAGTTTGCTTTTCCATTTTTCTTGTATATCCCATCATAAATAAAATTAAGAAAGGAATTACGAGAAGCATATAAAGGAATGTAGTTTGCCAATTAATCCCTAAAAGTAAACCAGAAATAAAAGTACATGCACTGTTTCCTAAAGTTCCCATTGCCCCTTGGATACCAATTAAAGTCTTTTGTTCATCACCACTGAAGCAATCACCGATAAGTGATACAGCTAATGAAGTAAACAAACCGATACCGGCACCAACTAATAATCTACTAAATACAATTAATGGAAAGTTATTGATAAAGAATGGCATTACACCACCGATAGTTGTGGCAATCATACCAATAATAACTGTGTTACGCTTACCTACCCATTTAATAACCGCATTACTAAATAAAATAAAAAGCATAATAGTAAACGATGGAATCGTAAACAAAGCTTGAATCGAAGTTACTGATTCTTTTGGAAACGATTTAGCAATCATTGGAATTGCTGCCAAGTTAGAGCCCGCAACTTGTAAGAATAAAGATATTCCTAGAATTCCAATTTTTAATTTCCAATTATGCTTATTGGATTTTTTTAGTTCTTCAACGTTCATAAGTTTTCCTCCTAACGTTTCTCGCATCTCACTTGATTTATTACATTCTCATCATAATATGTAACCGGTTACATTACAATGTAAATTTGCTTAATTAGTGCTAAACTAATAATTATCATTAATCGCTGTATAATAGTAATGTAATCCGTTACATTTATAAAGAAGGAACTAAACTTATGACTACAATTAGGGATATTGCTAAACTATCAGGAGTATCTGTAGCAACCGTATCTAGAATTATTAACCATTCCGGTAAAGTAAGTGAGACTACGAAACAGAAAGTAGAAAAGATAATTTCTCAAACGCACTATCAGCCAAATCAAGTTGCTAGAACTCTCTACCAGAAAAAATCTAAAATGATTGGTATTATTATTCCTGATCTAAACAATAGATTTTATGCTCAAATAATTGATGGGATTCAAGAAGTTATTCAAAAAGAGGGCTACACTGCACTTATTTCATTTAGTACTAATTCTGATGTAAAAAAATATCAGAATGCTATCATCAATTTTGAAAATAATAATGTAGATGGCATTATTACTTCTGCTTTCACTATTCCACCCAATTTTCATTTAAATACTCCATTAGTTATGTATGATAGTGCAAACATTAATGACGATATTGTGCGTATTGTGTCAAATAACACCAAAGGTGGAAAAGAAAGTATTAAATTATTAAGCAAGAAAATTGAGAAGGTACTTATTCAACATTGGCCATTATCCTTACCTACTATTCGTGAACGTATAGAAGCAATGACAGCAGAAGCTTCTAAATTAAAAATTGACTATTTACTTGAAGAAACACCAGAAAATAATCCCTATATTTCTGCTCAAAGTGCATTAAATAAGTCTAACCAGTTCGATGCTATTATTACTGTTAATGATCTATACGCTGCTGAAATAATAAAAGAAGCCAAAAGACGGAATCTAAAAATACCTGATGATTTTCAGTTAGTAGGCTATGACAACAATATTTTATGTGGATATACATCCCCTACTATTTCTACAATTGATCAAAACCCTAAATTAATCGGTCAAACTGCTGCACATAGATTGCTAGATTTAATGTCTGGTAATAACTCAACCAGGAATAGTATTATTGATGTTTTGCCGATTAAAAGAGATTCAACTTTATAAAAATTGTTTTATGTAATATATCAACAAGCTGATTTTTTTCTTCCTGTGAAATTTCTTCGAAATCAAGCAATTCATCTATTTTTTTATTAATAAATATACTTCTGGTATTTCCCATTCTTTTTACTTTCTGCAAGATCTTTTCATCAATTTGATCAATTCTTTTCACAAGATCGTTATTATCTAAAATATCAACAAGCTTACTATTTAAATCATAATAATTTAAGTAGCTCTTAGTTGGAATATAACTAATATCGTATTTCCCATATTCTAATTTAACAATACCTATCTTTTCTTTTCCGTTAATCAAATATTTAGCAGATCTAGGCAACTTAACCTTCATTTTCACTCCAAATGGTATGACTAAATTCATTCTTATCAAATGCTTTTCATTGGTCTCCAAATGATATTCCACTTTAATCTTCCCATATGTTGAATCAAACTCTGAATATATATCTTTTAATCGACAATCAAATTTAGGTGCAAAGTAAATTTCTTTAAATCCAGCATCAAATTGATTTAAACCTACTACACATTGATACATCCACATCATCACAGCGCCAAAACTATAATGATTTAATGAATTCATCCCTTCAGGATTCATCTTACCATCAGGTAATACCGAATTCCAACGTTCCCATATTGTGGTTGCTCCCATATTTACTTCATAAAGCCAACTTGGGCAATCTTCTTGCATAAAAATATCCATAGCCAAATGATGCTGATTATTATTTGATAATACCGACAATAAAAATGGTGTCCCAACAAATCCAGTCTGTAAATGCTTATTGTCATCTTTTACTTTTTTCACTAAATCAGCTACAACCTGTGACTTTTGATAATCATGCACTAATCCGAAATGTAACGCTAAAACCAATGCTGTCTGAGTATCAATGGCTATCCTACCTTTTTCAGTAACAAATTCATTTAAAATATTTGTCTTTATATTTCTAGCCAAATTTTCATAATAGTCTGACTCCATATCGTAATGAAGCAATCTAGCTGCTTTAGATACTATGCTTGCAGAAACAAAATAATAAATAGATGCAATATAATCTTCGTTAGTTTTGCCCTGAGGATTAGCCCCATTATCCAAGGAAAGCCAATCTCCTAATTGCATTTGTCCAATCCATAAGTATTTGGTTTTAGTATTTTGGGTAATCCAATCAACCCAATTTTTCATTTGAGAATAATTTTGCTTCAAAACTCCTAAATCGTCAAAAAATCGATAAGTAACCCAAGGAATGATGGTAGCAGCATCACTCCAAATTGCCATTCCAGTACTTTTTTGTTTTAAACTAGGTACAATAATAGGAAGCATTCCTTTGTTATCTTCTTGTTCAACAAGCATATCTTTAGCATACTTCTTGTAAAACTCATAAGTATTCATATTGAAACTGGCAGTTGGTGCAAATATTTCAGCGTCTCCTGTCCACCCCAGCCGCTCATCCCTTTGCGGACAATCAGTTGGCACATCCATGAAATTACTTTTTTGTCCCCAAATTACATTCTTAAAAAGACGATTTACTTTATCATTATTAGTTTTAATAAATCCAGTTTGTTTTAGATCAGAATATAATACCCACGATTCAAAATCATCCTTATTCACATCAGTTACTCCAGAGATTTTTACATACCTAAATCCAAAATACGTAAAATGTGGTCGTATTAATTTTTCTTCACCATCTGAAATATAAGTAAATGCTGCACGAGCTAACCTAAGATTTTTGTTATAAAAATTACCATCTTGTAGTATTTCCCCCATTTGTAACGTAATTTTCTTTCCACGTGCAAGTCGGTTAATAAATACAGGCCATCCAGCATGATTTTGGCCAAAATCTAATACTATTTCATTCTTAGGAGTATGAATGATTTCTTTAACCTTCAATACCTCTTTTTTCATTATTGGTAAACTTAAGCGATCTCTAACAATACTAGTAGATTTATTAAGAATGACTACCGATGACCAGTCTAAAATATCTTTTGTATCATCAATATCCTCACCATAATAAATTGATGATTTAATTATTTTTCCTTCAGTTGTTAACCAACTTGAATCTGTACTAATGACTTGTTCACTATTATCAGTATACGTAACATGAAGTTCTGCTAAAATTGATTTTTTATCACCATAGATATTAGTTTGGCCGCCATCAAAGCCTAGATTTCCTTTATACCAACCATCTCCAACAGAAAATACCAATTCATTATTACTATTTTTTGTTACTAATTTTGTAACATCATAAGTTTGCAATTGTACGATTTTGTCATAATTAGTAAAACCAGGCGCCAAGAATTCATTTCCAACTTTTACTCCATTTAAATCAACTTCATACACCCCTAATGTGGTTGAATATAATCTTGCACTTTTTATCTGCTTATTTGCTAACTCAAAATCTTTTTTAAATAATGTATTTTCTACGTCTTTTTTATTGGTTATCCACTTTCCATAAAACTTTTCATCCATTTTCCCTGTTTCAAACCAAGTATTACTAGACGTAACTTCGTTATCATTTCTTACTCCGATTTTTACCCAATACTTAGTACGAGGCTCTAACTCCATGTTTATTTTAAAAGCGTTATTCTCGTATAATTCATCAGGCTCAAAATAAATCGGCTGTTCAGATTCAACTTTACCGACAGATATATTCTTATAAACGTTTCCTATTATATTTTCCATCTCTGTCAATTCAAAAGTAATCCTTAAATTACTCAAATCAAAGCCTAGAGGATGTTCCATTTGGTTAACTAAAATATTTGTAATTTTCATAAACTCACCTATTTACATTCACTATATCTTACAAGCTGAACATTATTTTTTATAATACAGTTTTTAGCCTCTTGACTCATCCATGCAGCAGCTTCTTTTACTCTCGGAATAATGAGACTAGAATGATCTATCATATACTTATCAATATATCCAGCATGAGAAATAATCATTGGAATAACATCGCCATCACTTTCAGAAACTACCTTTGCTAATAAATCCAAAGGATTATAATTTTCATCAATTTGATTATTCTTATATCCTCCTAATACTGGATGAAACTTTGTTTCTTTCTTAAATAGAACTATCTTTTTTATAGGAAAATCTAAAAAAGGAACATGATATTTTTGTGCCATGAAGTGGGCCGTAAAAGTTAGACACTTTTACGGCTTTTACTATGTCCAAATTAAACAAAAAACAAAGACTTAAAATTTATAATGATTGGAGAAATGGAAATAAATCCTTATCTGTGATCG
>SKEZ01001505.1_pt1 | contig 12685 bp, 9 predicted proteins | sample 4843881 | NCBI WGS metagenome assembly SKEZ01 (sample SAMN11008796, study PRJNA524170) | human gut metagenome | isolation source: fecal sample from pouch patient p1, p46 | place: Israel: Tel-Aviv | reverse complement strand
GTATATATACTGTTCATAAAGCTAAATATGATTCCATTTTAGTAGAATTCTTTCCCATTTACTACTTTATCATCCCTTGTATGATTGGTACCATGATTCAAGGTTTCTTCTTTGGAGTTTCTACGATTTGGCTATGTGTCGCAATCGCATTTATCTTGGTTTATAATGAAAACCAAATATCTGTATCCTTTATTGATGATTTATCAGGATTATACAATCGAAAATACATGAACCATTATTTAAATAAGCTACAAAGTGATAAAAATAGACATGTATATGGATTCTTGCTGGATATTAATGAATTCAAAGCTATCAATGATACATATGGACATCTTACAGGTGATCGTGCCCTCATTAAGTTTGGTAAAATTCTACAACATTCGATCGATAAAGATTCAGTTGCCATTCGTATGGGTGGAGATGAATTTGTGATCTTTGCGAAACTCAAATCAGATGAAGAAGCCTTGGCTTTAAAGAAACAAATTAAATATAATGTTCGACAATTTAATATAAAATCAAAAGAACCATTCCATTTATCTTTCTCGATTGGAATAGCTAAATTTAACGGTAAAAATACCGATGCATTCTTATCAGCCATGGACGATTCTATGTATGAGGCTAAAAATATGCATCGTTTAATGCAGTAATCAAGGCGAGTTCATCGCCTTTTTTATTTTGCGCAAAAAAAGATGAGCAATTATTTACTCATCTAGTTTATCAATTACTTTTTTAATGTAGTAGGTTCTTAATAAGCCAAAGATCAAGATACAGATTCCTACAATGGAAATGGCTTTTTCTTGATACAACAAGCCAAACACAAAGACGACAATGCCAAGTCCAGCCAGCTGTAATTGTTTAAAAACAACCTTTTGTTTATCATTCATTAGCGAACAGTTACACCATTAGGCATTTCTTTTGCGAGAGTGACAAATGACAAGTCTTTATCATCTGTAGCACACAAAATCATACCATATGATTCTACACCACGTAATTTTACTGGTTTTAAGTTTGTCACTACGACAACTTGTTTTCCAATCAATTCTTCTGGCTTGTAGTGTTTCGCAATACCACTAACGATTTGACGAACTTCACCACCCAAATCAATTTGTTCAACCAATAAACGATCTGCTTTTGGATGTGGTTCACACTTCACAATCGTACCGACTTTGAATTGTAGTTTCGCAAAATCATCAATCGTAACTTCTTCTACTTTTTCTTCTTTTTTAGGCTCTTCTTTTTTAGCTGCTTCTTTTTCTTTCTTAAACTCTTCCATAAATTTCTTTTCATCAATACGTGCAAACAATGGTTCACACTTTTCAACTACATGAATATTTGTTTCTAAGTTTCCAAAAGATTCACAAGAATCTAAATCCGTTACTTTTGTATTTAAATATGCGAACATCTTTTCTGCAGTTTCAGGTAAGAATGAATGTAATAATACTGCTGAAATACGAATAGATTCTAATAAGTTATATAAAACAGTAGCTAAACGATCTTGTTTTGATTCATCTTTTGCGAGTACCCAAGGCATTGTTTCATCAATGTACTTGTTTGTACGACGAAGCAATGTGAATACTTCATCTAATGCATCACCAACACGAAGTTCTTCCATCTTAGCTTCTACTTTCTTCTTAGTTTCTAAAGCACAAGCTTTTAATTCTTCATCGACTGCTTCACATACATTTGGATTTGTGACTAAACCACCAAAATATTTATTTGACATCGCAATTGTACGAGATACTAAGTTTCCTAAAATGTTTGCCAAGTCCGAATTGATTCTTTCAATCATTAATTCCCAAGTAATCGTTCCATCTTGCGCAAATGGCATTTCGTGTAAACAGTAATAACGAACAGCATCTACACCAAAGTGAGCCACTAAATCTTCGGCATAAATCACATTGCCTTTTGATTTAGACATTTTGTCACTTCCCGTAAGCAACCATGGATGACCAAATACTTTCTTAGGTAAAGGTAAATCCAAAGCCATTAAAATAATTGGCCAATAAATTGTGTGGAAACGCAAAATATCTTTACCAATAATGTGTGTTGCAGGCCAGTATTTGTTGAACTTTTCATCACTAACACCATTGGCATGATAGCCAAGTGTAGTGATATAGTTGCTTAATGCATCAATCCAAACGTATACAACGTGTTTTGGATCAAAGTCAACAGGAACTCCCCATGTAAATGATGTACGAGATACACAAAGGTCTTGTAATCCTGGACGCAAGAAGTTATTCAGCATTTCATTCTTACGAGATTCTGGTTGAATGAAATCAGGATGATCTTCAATGTATTTAATTAAGCGATCCGCATACTTTTGCATATTAAAGAAATAAGCTTCTTCTTTTGCCTTCTTAACTGGACGACCACAATCTGGGCAACATCCATCTACCAATTGAGATTCTGTCCAGAATGATTCACAAGGCGTACAATACCATCCTTCGTATGTTCCTTTATAGATATCTCCTTGATCGTATAAACGTTTAAAAATACTTTGTACTTCTTTTACGTGATAATCATCTGTAGTACGTACAAAATAATCATAGCTTGTATTCATTAAATCCCAGTTTGATTTAATTTGAGCAGCCACACCATCCACGAATTCTTGTGGACTTACACCTGCAGCTTTTGCCTTTTCTTCAATTTTTACACCATGCTCATCTGTACCTGTCTGGAAGAATACATCATATCCTTGTGCTCTTTTAAAACGAGCAATCGCATCCGACAAGATAATTTCATATGTATTCCCAATGTGAGGTCTACCTGATGTATACGCAATGGCCGTTGTTAAATAAAATGGTTCTTTCTTTTGTGTCATCTTTATTTCCTCCTATCATACAAATAAAAAAAGCCTTCATCCAAGGACGAAAGCTTCGTGGTACCACCTTAGTTTGTGTTTTCACACCTCAAGCTGTTAACGCCAGCATACGTCTTTACCTACCTATCGATAAAGAAGCTCCAAGACCATCTTCTTTATATATTGTACGCAGATTCACACCAAACCATCTGCTCTCTTTAGTACGCCATATAAATACTCTTCTTTTCTAAGCTTATTGACTTGTTTATTATACGCTATAAAACGTATTTTGAGCAAATTTATTTCGCAGCTTTTGTCAAAATTTTTACCAATGGTAAAGCTTTTTCAGGACAATTTGAAACACCCATATGATATTTTGGCTTAGTAGGACCATGATAATCACTACCACAAGATACGAATAATTTGCGTTTCTGAACAATTTTCAAGGCAGCCGCAACCGTTTGTTCATGAATATCATTAGAGAAGCATTCCACTCCATCCATACCTAAATCCACAATTTCTTCTAAAACATCATCTGAAATATAATCTAAATGCCAGCTTGATAAAATCGCAATACCTCCAGCACTATGAATCGCATCAATTACTGCTTTCGCATCCGGATAGTTAGCCTTTACATAACAAGGTCCATTCTTACCAAATACATCGGTTTCAAAACGAGACATCGCAACACTCTCATTTTCACAACTATCAATATACTTCTTCACAAAAGGCAATAAACGCGTTCTTTCGTTATGGAACACCATCTTTGTGATTTCTGCTGGTGTAATAGTTTGGAAACGAGAATTTGAAATTAATGAATCTACATCAATACGAATACCTGAGTAATTTTCGAATTTTTCAACACGCTCCATGGATAAATCTTTTTCACGCTTCAAAGAATTTTGTTCTAACACTTCAAACACTTCATTCGTCCAGTCAATATAATAACCTAGAATACGTACTCGCATTCTTTTATATTGTGCATCCACTTCCACGCCTGGAATATATTGAATGTTGTACAAACTTGAAAAACGAACCGCTGCCGCATTCGCTCTTGCACAGTTGTGGTCTGTGATTGAGATAACTTCCAAGCGATTTTCTTTGGCTTGTTTGAATAATTCTTCTACATCATAATAACCATCATCACTGTAGTTTGAACGAATATGTAAATCGATTGGAGTCACAACCAACTCTTCTTTTACTAAAGTTGGTTCCGCCTTTGTTTCAAAACGAATTTCCTGCTCTGGTTCATTTACAGGAACCAAACCAAAAATCAAATCAAATAGAGTTTGTTGGTTTGGAGTGATTAAGACAACAATACCATTGATGACCCACCATAAAATGACTCCTGGCACTTGAAAGAAGAACCCTAAAATCATCAAAGGAAGACCAAATCCCAATGCTTGTCGTAAGATCAAATTGATTGGCATCGCCTCTTTTTTGTTTCTACGAACCAATTTCAAATCCATAATGGCATATCCAAATGACTGCCCATTTGTTCGTGCTGTAAAAAACGCAAGTAATAATACACTAGATACAAATAACAAGGCAAACATTAAGTAGAATAATAAATCAAAGAAGTGTGGTGGAATCAATCCACACATAATTAATAAAAACTCAAGAACCCATATATAAACAGGCAATAAACAAATGTTGACATCCATCAAAAACGCAAAGAAATGATTTTGATAATCTCTTAGATTCCGTTTTAATGGAGTGGCATATTTATATCCACCTGCACGATACAATTTCGATTTTTTTTGAAAGTATGCTAGAGTTAGATCTTTAAAATTGTATTTCTGTTGTTTCATAAAATTATAAGCCTTTCTTTCGTTATTATAACAATTTTTAAGCATGAAAAAAAGGGCCATAGCCCTTAATCTTGTTTTCTTAAACGTTTTAGTGCAAATGTTAATACACCTAAAGACATCATACATAACCATCAATAAATCGTTACATTTGTGTTTGTTGATGTATTTACAGGCGTATATTTTCCTGCATTCATACTAAATTTTTGTGCTTCCTGCAATAAACGCTGATACTTTTTACCAACTTTATTCACCAATTCTGCATTCACTGCATTTTTATCAGTTGCAGATAATTTTACCCAGCTAGGCATCGCAGAAAGAATCTTTTGATAATTCAAGTTGTTGGCACTTGTAAAGATATTTCCACTTGCACTCGTTAAGTATGTCTTAATGAAATTATTAGCTGCCGTACTTGTAACCTCTTGTTTGACTACTGTTTCCACTTTTGCAGCTTCCACATTCTTTTTTTCTACAGTTGGAGCCACAACTTGCGGCTGTTCTTGTACAACTGGTGTTTGCACTAATAATTCATTACTTGTTTCTACTTTTGGTGCAACCTTTTCTTCTAAAGTAACCACCTTGTATACAAAGTTTGTATTATCGTCTAAATATGCATTTAGATGTGCTAACGTTTCATCCACTTTTGCCTGTGTTGATTCATCATTTGAAAGTACAAGACTACAATCATCCAATTCTTTCTTGAAGTTATTATAAGACTCTTCTTCAAGCATATCCTTATTGGATTCTAAGACTTCACTAGCTTCCTGCACTTTTTCATTCAATTTAGAGAAATCCGCTTTTTTAACTAAAGAAGCAGCTGCCGCATTTAAAGCAGACTGTGCCTCTTCAATGTCTTCAACAGTACTTGCACCATTTTCTAATACTTGCTTAGCTTCATTCAAACTTGTTTCATATGCCGTATAGCTTCTATTAGTATAGCTATCTTTTACACATGTACTTGATTGATCTACGATAGCTTTTAATCCAGAAACATTGATCAATGCTTTTTTTGCATTATCCAGCTTCACTAACTCTTGTGTAAGTTGTTCTAAAGTTGAAGTTGTTGATTGAACCAAAAGGCTGGATTCATCCATCACAGTTTTTAAAGCGGCATAGCTATCTGCAGTAAAGATTGTAGAATCTAAACTTTGTGCATCTTTTAAAGATGTATCCAAAGCTGTTTTAGCGTTTAGAATCAATGTATTAGCCAATGTATTGGCCTCAGCTACAACAATTTCATATGTACTTAAAGTACATCCTTCAGCTTTTTTCATACCTGCATCTGTGTATGCTGTTTCATAAGCTGTTTTGATTTGATTCTGATTTTCTTTAGTCAAGACTTTGAACAATTGATCTCCTGCTAATACAAAAGAATAATTCTTTTCATCCACCTTAGTGATCAATGTATATTTTTCTACATCTTTATTTGTACTATCTTTAACAATTTCTTTTGTACTCAAATATTGTTTGATAAAATCATCTGCAGTAATTGTCTGTTGGGCTTTTTCTTCTAATTTTACTGGCTGTACTTGTTTGGCAAGCACATCCATATTTGGATTTGAAGCCACACAAACTGCTACAGCACTTGCGACACAATAAACCTTTGCTTTATTCACGACAAACCCTCCATTCCATTTCACTATTTTACTCCCAAAATATCAATTGGTCTAGTCCCAATATTCAACAACAAACTTTCGAGCCCACGCATCCGTTGCTTCTAATTGTTCAATTGTAGGGTTTTCAATATATTTTGCCTGCTTACAAGCTTGTTCAATACTTTCTTCAATTTGTAAAAATGAAATCTTTTTATCTAAAAATAGCTGTACTGCCTGTTCATCCGCTCCATTAAATACAGCACCTAGATTTCCTTCTTTTTTACCAATTTCATAGGCTAGTTTCAACATTGGATAACGAACATAATCCATTTCTTTAAAGTTCAAATCCATTGTTTTTGTCATATCCAAAGGATGATCTTCCTTTAACACCGGACGATCTGGATAACATAACGCATATTGAATTGGTAAACGCATATCAGCAGATCCAAGTTGTGCAATAATTGCGTTGTCATTGTATTCAACCATAGAATGCACGATGCTTTGACGATGTAACACCGTATCGATTTTTTCATACGGCAAATCAAATAAATAGTGTGCTTCAATCACTTCAAAACCTTTATTGACCATTGTTGCACTATCCACTGTGATTCGTTTTCCCATATTCCAGTTTGGATGTTTTAAAGTCTGTTCTACTGTTACATCACCTAACTCATCCCTTGTCTTATCTCTAAAGCTACCACCACTTGCCGTAATAATTAAACGCTTCACATCTTCACTACGATTTCCCTGCAAGGATTGAAAGATGGCAGAGTGTTCTGAATCGATTGGATATAGTTTGGTGTTTGTTTCCTGCAATGTCTGACGCACCAAAACACCGCCCGCAACCAAGCTTTCTTTATTAGCCAATGCCACATCAATTCCTTTTTTTAAAGATGTTAATGTAGGCTTTAATCCTCTAAATCCAACAACAGCATTCACCAACAAATCATATTCACAGTTTTCAATACATTGAACCATGGCTTCATTGCCACTATAAACAGTAACACCACTTAATTCTTTAGCCTTTGAAACATCTGAAATACCAGCTACCTGAATGGTAGGATGTTTATCAATGATTTTCTGCATTACATCCACTTGATGTCCAGCCGCAATACCAACTAGACAAAATTGGTCTGGATGTTGTTCAATCACATCCACTGTTTGTAAACCGATAGAGCCTGTAGCTCCTAATAATAATATTCTTTTCATAATTCATCACCTGTACTTATCATTTTAACACAATACAGATAAAAGATGTGGTTAAATAGTAATTGGAGGTAAATTATGAAAGTCATTGATTTAACACATACTATTTCGGAAGATATGCCCGTCTTTCCGGGTAGTGAAACACAAAATTAACCACAAAAAGCACCTACGAAAAGGATGGTTTTAAAGAAACATTCATCTAAATCAATTCTCATGTAGGAACACACATGGATCCACCGGCTCATATTTTTGCGAACAGAAAGACTTTAGATCAATTCTCCCCAGAACAATTCATCGGCAAAGCTCTTGTCGTTGATTGTAGAGATTTAAAAGAAGGACAAGCCATCACAATCGATAAAATCAATATAGATAAAGCCAAGTTGGCTGATTTTCTTTTCTTTAATCTTGGTTGGGACAAACATTTCAAAGACGAAACTTACTTTAATGACTTTCCTTATAATTCAAGGAAACTTTAAAGGCATTGGCTTTGACGTAATGGGATTAGACCCCTGCGTGATAATAATCTGAATCGGCACAAAGCATTATTTAAAAATACAGATATTGTGAATATCGAAAATCTTACCAACTTAGATCAATGTGGTGATGAATTATTTTGGTTTAGTTGTTTCCCACTTAAAATTGAAAACTGTGAAGGCTTTTCTATTCGAGCGATTGCTTGGTATGAATAAAGACCGGATCACCGGTCTTTCAATTTTTTCTTTTCATTATATAATTGTTTATCAGCTTCAATAAACCAATCATTCCATTTATGAATATCTTTGTGATATGGTGCACATCCAATACTCACATCTAAGTCAAAGGGAAAAGATAGTTTTTTTATATACGCATGAATTCTTTGGCACAAACCTTCTACATCATTTCCTTTATACACAATCACAAATTCATCCCCACCATAGCGAGCAATAAAATCACTTTTTTCAATACAAGATTCTTTTAAACAGTTCGCAATGGCCTTTAATGCTAAATCCCCTTGCACATGTCCATACTCATCGTTGATTTTCTTAAATCTATTCACATCCAGCACTAACAAGTACATATTTAAATCTTGACTTCTTACACACTCAAATAAATGCTGTTCCATACGATTACGGTTATTCAATTGTGTTAATGGATCAATAGAAATCATTTGTTCTTCCAAACTAATATATACAATAAGGATACTAAGACTAGTTCCTACACAAAAAACAGGAATGTCGCGAAAAAAATCTTGCATTGTGCCAATCAACAATAGTGACACCATATAAATGCCTAAAATTTGATTTGATTTCTTTTGTTGATAATTCTTTGCCTTACGGCTATACACATAAGCTTGATAGGCTCCAACCATAAAATAGAGATCATTTATAAATACATACAAAATATAGAGTGGTCCTTCTTGAAAATTTCCATATGAATCGATTTGAAATAAACACCCATTCAATGTATTTATCAACAATAATACAACACTTATAATCACAGGAAGCATCGCAAAGAGTGTTTGCGATTTCTTTTCATAATGAATATCAAGCATTGTTTGGATGTAATTAAACCAGGAAAGTGTGCATAGCGAAAAGAACAAGAAGCTCATTTCAGTTAGAAACAGGTCCTGACTATTTGTCGTCATTCGTACTAAATCAGTTTGGAAATATAATATATGTACAAAGACAACTGCCAAAAAGCTAACTTTTTGACTGTTTTTCATCATGGAATGATAGGTTTTAAAGCCTAGAATCAACATGATAGCTACACATATATAGTAGATTTCCGCAAAAAGAATTTCATTCATAAAACCATTCTACCATGAAAAAAAGATCATATCACCCTTGTTCGGTAAATATGATCTGTTTTTTTAATTAGTCTTCAAATGACAATGGTTTTAAATTCCAAATTTCTTTAGCGTATTCGCTAATTGTACGATCACTAGAGAAATATCCTGATTTGGCAATGTTTACTAACATTGTCTTAGCCCAGCGACTCTTGTCCATGTAACGAGCTTGTACTTTTTCTTGAGCATATACATATGCATCAAAGTCAGCTAATACGAAGAATTCATCGTTACGCATCATTAAGTCGTTGTTGATCAACTTAAATTCGTTTGGATCATTTGACCATGTACAATTTTTAAGTGAATCAATTACCATACGGATATTGTAGCTTGAATTATATAGGTTCCATGCGTTGTATGAGTTTTCATGACGAAGTTCATTGATGTCTTCTACATGTAAACCAAAGATTTCTGCATTTTCGTATCCAACACGCTCAACGATTTCTACGTTAGCACCATCAAGTGTACCAAGAGTGATTGCACCATTCATCATGTACTTCATGTTTCCTGTACCACTTGCTTCTTTACCAGCCGTAGAAATCTGTTCAGAAACATCTGCCGCATTCAATAAGATTTCAGCAATAGATACAGAGTAGTTAGGAATGAAGACAACCTTCATGTATTTAGAAATTTCTGGGTCATTATTAACAACATTGGCAACCATGTTGATCAATTTAATAATTTCCTTCGCTAAATCATAACTTGCTGCTGCTTTTGCAGAATAGAAGAATGTACGAGGGTAAATTCTAAATGAAGGATCCTGTTTCATTCTTAAGTATAAATACATAACGTGGAAGATATTTAATAATTGACGTTTGTATGCGTGAAGACGTTTAGCTTGGCAGTCAAAGATTGAATTCACATCAATATCAATACCTAAGTTTTCTTTTACATAGGCAGCCAAAATCTTTTTACGCTCTAATTTCACATCCATGAATTTAGCTTGTAAAGCCTCATCTTCAACGTGTTCCATTAAATCTTCTAATTTTTCTGGATTTGTCTTGAACTCATCTCCAATTGTTTCTTCTAACAACTGAGTCAATTGAGGGTTTGAGAACAATAACCATCTACGGTGAGTAATACCATTTGTCTTATTATTGAATTTATCTGGATAAATTGTCACAAAATCTTTGAATACATCATTTACTAAGATTTCAGAGTGAAGTTTCGCAACACCGTTTACACTGTGAGAACCAACAACAGCCAAGTTAGCCATGTGAACTTGTCCTTCTTTTAAGATTGAAACATTGTTGAAGATTCCACATAGTCCTCTGTGATCTACGTCATATTTGAAACGACGGTTGATTTCTTCAATGATCATATATAGACGTGGCAACAATGAACGAACCATGTCTTGAGGCCATTTTTCAAGTGCTTCTGCCATAACTGTGTGGTTTGTATACGCAACAGTCTTTGTCACGATATTCCAAGCATCATCCCAGTCATAGAAGTAATCATCTAGTAATACACGCATTAATTCAGGAATAACTAATACAGGGTGTGTATCATTTAACTGAATCGCAACTTTATCACCTAAATTATCTAAGCTTGGGTATACACGTAAGTGTGAACGAATAATTTGATCAATTCCAGCACATACAAAGAAATATTCTTGTGTTAAACGCAAACGTTTTCCTTCGATTGTTGAATCATCAGGATATACATTGGCTGTAATAGCTGTTACTTGATTCAAATATTCATTTAATCCACCTGAGTTTACAGAATCTTCATCAACTTCTGCATCCCATAAGCGAAGTGTATTTGTGGTCGTTGTATGATATCCAACGATTGGTTCATCATAAGGTACAGCACGTACGACAAATTCTGGATGATGTTGAGCATGGAATTTTCCATATCCATCCATGTATCCATCTACGTAACCACCAAATTTAACTTTTACGGCATGCTGAGGTTTCCATACTTCCCAAACATTACCATTCTTTAACCAGCAGTCTGGCAATTCAACCTGTTGGTTGTTTTCAATTTTTTGTTTGAACAAACCATAACGGTAACGAATACAGTTACCATGTCCTGGCAAATCAAGAGATGCTAATGAATCCATGAAACATGCGGCAAGTCTTCCTAAACCACCATTTCCTAATCCTGCATCACTTTCAATGTTTTCCATTTCATTGATGTCCATACCTAAATCTTTTAAACCATCTTTAACAACATCATAGATGTTTAGGTTCATTAGGTTGCTAGTCATTAAACGACCCATCAAGAATTCCATAGAAAAATAATAAAGCTGTTTTGATTCTGTTTTCTTGATCGCATTTTTAGTTTCTCTCCAATGCTCTCCGGCAAAATCACGAATCATGTTACCTAGGACAATATATCTCTCTTCAGGATATGTATCTTCAAAATCACGTCCATAGGCATCAGAAACAGCATCTTTAAAGCTTTCCTTAAAACTATCTTTAGACTCAAATAGATGTGGCATAATCTAAATCTCCTTCCAACACCTTTACATTATACCTTTCTTTCAAGCCATTTTTCAACTTTATCCCACTTTAAAAACATCGAAATCCCAAAAATAGCCAACAGTTTTATGGGTTTTGATGTATTCATCACCCAAAAGGCGACGAATTGAAGCGATATGAACCGTTAAAGTGTTATCCAATATTTCGTGATGATACGCCTGTTCCAAGTAAAAAACCAACGCCGATCTAGATACAGTTTTGTGAGGAACGTCCATCAGTGTTGAAATTATTGTAAAACTTGCCTTAGGAATAAAGATTTTTTCTTTACCCTTTTGGATAATGTTAGAATCCATATCAATCAATAGATTCCCCGTTCTATATAACCCCTTTTTCTTTCGAACATTTTCAATGGACATTGAAATCAAACCGTTGCTGTAATTTCTCACTTCATCATTCACTTTTAAATTTTGGCATAACATAGCTGGTGTTTTGTAGTAAACCTGCCCGTTCTCTTCAATGCGATCCACAGGATATCCATTATCGACTAACTCTTCGAGCAGTTCTAAATCGACCTCTGTAATCAACTTACAAAACTTCATATGTATACTTATCTCCTTTAGCTAACCATTTCACATTTGGCTCATATCAATAGTATCCCATATCTATGTGAATTTAACATTAAAAACTAACTTTTTGTTAATTTGTGCAAAATTTCAATTAATTTGTGCAAACATATAGTACCTTTTAATGATTTTTTACTCAAATTTCTCTATTTTACCGAAGCATTTAATGCTTGAATCAATAATCATTCCACCCTCTTCATAGATGCCATACACAGGAATTTGTTTCTCTGATTTTACCTTTTCAATACTTTGCAGCTGCACATTACTCCTTCTAAAATGAGGTTCAATCGCAAAACCAGATAAACAACCTAAACCTGTCTGATACAAAAATTCTGGATAATCCTCATCCGGACTTATGTGATAAGAGTCAAGCTGAATCATGGCTCCTGCACTATATCCAATCAT
>SKEZ01001502.1_pt1 | contig 12705 bp, 10 predicted proteins | sample 4843881 | NCBI WGS metagenome assembly SKEZ01 (sample SAMN11008796, study PRJNA524170) | human gut metagenome | isolation source: fecal sample from pouch patient p1, p46 | place: Israel: Tel-Aviv | reverse complement strand
TTTGGCTTGACTAACCGATATACTATAGTGTATTATCAGAAAAAATATTTATATTCTCTTTGCACTGCATTACATTCAACAGAATGCGAGATCAACAGTACAAACTGAGCAGGCGATGCCCGAGATGTTCGAGGGTGTGGGGCCGGGCCGCGCGAAGCGGCAACAGATATGAAAATTTTCAGACATATCTGTGGGACAGTGTATGTTCCGCAGGTGTGTCTTTTTGTTTTCAGAAGAATATAGGAGGTTTTGGTTATGGAACAGTCAAAAAAGTTAAACATGGCATCAATGTCATCACAGAAGAACAGTAACATACAAACAGAAAAAGAAGAACCGGCATGGGAACATAAGGTGGCAATGAAGGTATCCGGTGTGAGTATTGCTGTAAACCTTTTACTTTCATTGTTTAAGCTGCTCGCCGGAATTGTGGCACATTCCGGTGCCATGATCTCAGATGCAATCCATTCAGCATCTGATGTGGGAAGTACATTTGTAGTAATTGTGGGCGTGAATTTATCCAGCAAAAAATCCGATAAAGAGCATCAGTATGGACATGAGCGGATGGAATGTGTATCTTCTATTATTTTGTCCGGCCTGCTTCTGGCAACCGGCATCGGAATCGGTATGAGTGGTATCCAGAACATTATGAAAAGTACTTCAGGAAAGGATATCGCGATTCCGGGTACTTTGGCTCTGGTTGCAGCAGTAGTTTCTATTGTAGTGAAGGAGTGGATGTTCTGGTATACCAGAAGTGCTGCGAAGAAAATCAATTCCGGAGCATTGATGGCAGATGCATGGCATCATCGTTCAGATGCAATGTCTTCTGTTGGAGCATTTATCGGTATCCTGGGTGCAAGACTTGGCTTCCCGATCCTGGATCCAATTGCCAGTGTGGCAATCTGTGTACTGATCGTAAAAGCATCGATAGATATTTTCAGAGATGCTATTGATAAGATGGTTGACCATTCCTGCGATGAGGCAACAGAAGAGAGTATGAGAGAAGTGATCATGGGAGTGAAAGGAGTGAAGGGAATCGACCTTCTCCAGACACGACTTTTCGGTTCCAAGATGTATGTGGATATTGAAATTTCAGCAGATGGAACGATTCCTCTGGATGAGGCACATGACATTGCGGAAAATGTTCATCATAGTATAGAGAAGAATTTTAAAGATGTAAAACACTGTATGGTTCATGTGAATCCGGTGAATGAGTAAGCCCTTAAAAATAAGAAAATCAAAAAAGCGAAAAGTTTCTGGAGAGGATTAAGAGACAGAAACTTTTCGCTTTTATTGGTGAAAAATGACGATTAATAGAAAAAACATATAAAATCATCTTATGTAAAGTAAGACGTATTGAATTGTGAAAAATATTTTGCTAAAATTAATTTAAATTTTTTAAAACCAACTCCATCCCTCAATCGTCTATATATCAGAAGGAGGGATGAGATGAATGATGATATCCTGAAAAAACTGATTAAAAATACAATTGATAACCTGCCAATTCCCTGGGAACAGCTGTGGATGGTCTTTCAGCGGATTATGCAGTGTATGCCGCAGAGTGTACCGGCTCTCGAAGGGGAAAAGCAGGGGAAAATTGAGAAAAAATCAGACAAGGAAAAACATGTAACAAACCAAAGCAAACAGGAAAGAGGGAGGAATTAGAGATGTTTTGTCCAAATTGTGGAGCAGAGTGTGAGGATTCTGCAAAATTTTGTATGGATTGTGGATGCCCGTTGGAGACGGTACCGGTGTATTGCCCGAACTGCGGGTGTAAACTGGAGGAAGATGCTGTTTTTTGCCCGGAATGTGGTACGAAAGTAAATACAGCAGAAAATCAGAAAAATATACAGCCTGCGCAGTGGACGGAACCACAGCAGGATAAGGGTCAACAGTGGAACGTGCAGCAGGATTCCAGACAGCAATGGGAACAGGAAGAATGGACACAACAGCCGTCAAATCCGAAAACGCAGAAAAAGGTGAAAAAAGAACGTCCGGCGAAAAAAAATAAAAAGGGCAAAAAGGGAATTTTAGTAGGAGGTCTGGTAGTTGTGGGAGTTGCTGCAGGAGCAGGGGGAGTATTCCTGTATCTGAACCATAAACCGGCTGTTGAACTGAAATCCTGTTATGAAATCACTTTGACCGGTAATGATAAGGACGCAACCATATCTGTGGAAATAGATGGAGACAAGCTTGAGAAAAAATGCCAGGATCTGACATTGAATGAAAAGAAAGCAAAAGCAGCCATCAGAAAAAAAGCAGACGAGAGCAGTAGTCTGGAAAGCTCGGATATAGATGAAAATTATGAGGAAATGTTTGAATACTCCGGAGAAACCCCAGGAGAGATCATTGGTTACAATCTGGAACAGGATATGAAGGTAAAGCCTGAGGAAGAACTGAGCAACGGCGATACAGTAGAAATTTCCTATGATGAAGCAAGAATGGAAATTCTGGAAGCAGCATACGGATGTGACCTGAAACCACTTACAGAATATACAGTAGAGGGTCTGGGAGAAACTTCTGAAAGCGAAAAAAATACAAGTGATTCCAAAAAGGAAGCTAAGAAGGATTCAAAGAAAGACTCCCAAAAAGACTCCAAAAAAGAAAAATCTGAGCAAGCAGAGAAAAAGGAGAAAGCAGAAGCAAGTCCTACACCACAGCCAACTGCAACACCGACTCCAAGTCCTACACCGCAGCCAACTGCAACTCCAATTCCTGAGCCAACAGCCACACCGGTTCCTGCCAGAACAAATACTGCATTACGGCCAGATTTCTATAAAGATGGAACTGTAACAGGTACCAGTGAGGACTATATATGTCCGGACAGCATATTCAGACAACTGACAGCAGAGGAGCTGGCAGGTTACAGCAATAAGGGTCTTTGCTTTATCCGTAATGAGATGTTTGCACGTCTGGGCAGACAGTTTAATAACCCGGAACTGGCATCATATTTCAGCTCTATGCCTTGGTATAATGGAAATGTATCTCCTGACAGCTTTATGGTAGCTAATTATTCTGGTCTTACCATCGATGGCCGTACCGTAGATAGTGCTGCCATAGACTACAATACGGAATTGCTTTTATCCATGGAAAACTCTTTGGGATTATATATTCCACTGTAAGGATTAGTTTATTGTATAAATTAGGAGAAAAAAATGTTTTGCGAAAAATGTGGAAAAGAACTTCCTGCAGACGCCCGTTTCTGTGAACATTGTGGAAATCCTGTAACAAGGGAGGAAAGCCTTCTGGACAGGGCGAAAAGACAGGATCAGGCAGCACTGGCTGAAATTTATGAGCAGACCAGCGGCGCAGTCTACAGAGTGCTAAAGGTGCTGATCAAAAATGATGAGGATACTGTGCAGGATTTGCTGCAGGATACCTATGTAAAAGCATTTACCAGACTGGACCAACTGCAGGATGAGAGCAAGCTGCTGCCCTGGCTGAAAACCATTGCCAATAATTCAGCCAAGGACTGGCTGAAGAAATGTAAGCCTGTGCTTTTTACAGCCATGGCAGGCAATGAGGGAAATGAAGAAACCGAGGCTTTGTCCTTTGAGGAGAATATAGAGGCTGACCGTATCGATGAGAATCCGGAACTGGCAATGGATGAAAAGGAAGTCCGCCGTCTGGTGATGGAGATCCTGAACCAGCTGCCGGAAGACCAGAGAGTAGTCCTGGGAATGTTTTATTATGAGGATATGTCTGTAAAGGAAATTGCTTCGATACTGGAGGTAAGTGATAATACAGTAAAGAGCCGCCTGAATTACGGACGTAAAAAAGTAAAGGAACTGGTACTGGATCTGGAAAAGAAAGGCACCAAACTGTACAATGTTGCACCGTTTACCTTCTTTGTATATCTGCTGTACAGACTTGGAAAATCCACATCTGTGGAAGCGGCCGAGCTGGATACCCTGCAGACTGCGCTGCATACAGCATTGCAGCGCACTGCAGCTACGACATCCACAGGAGCTGGCAGTGGAGCGTCAGAGGCAGCATCAACGGTACATCATGCATCACAGGCTGCTTCAGCAGCATCAAAAGCTGCAGGAGCTGCCGCCGGCAGTGCAGCCAGACATGCAGGGCTGAAGGTGGTAGCAGTGATCCTCGCCGGTGTAGTAGGCGGTGGTGGTATTACCTATGGAGTAGTAAAAAATGCAGACAAGATTCCTGTAATCCAGAATATAGCAGAGGACAATGAAGGTCCGTCAGTAAAGGTTGCAGAGAAACCGGAAGAAGAGGAAAACACAGAAGAGCCTGCTGACACTGAAGAAGAGAAAGAAGATACTGAAGACGCAGAAGATACTGAGGATAAAGCAGAAGCTGAGACACCGAAAACCGATGAGGAAATCTATAAGGAGTTTTATGAGGAATATGTAAGGAATGAGAATCTGCAGGTTATAGATAATAATTCCCAGCTGGAGTATCATCCTTATGAGGGTGCATATCAACAGGATCTTATGCTTGGATGTCATATGGAAGATTTTGGCGGAGATGGCAGACAGGAACTACTACTTTTGCGTACCAAAGAAGAAAATTGGGAGTATGATGTTACGCCACCGGATCCGGAAGTGAACAGAGTACTGGTGCTGGAGTTATATGGGATAGAAGATCAGGAGGTATTTCAGAGACAGACTCTGAAAATGCCAGGCAGTGCATTAAATGAGATTGTATCCTATGTAAAAGAGCAGATTGGAATGGAACGGATCGGAACAGATTTTTATCTGTGCCGTTATGGAATGTATCATGGAAGCGCCGGCCCTGGATCTCATTATAATACTATAGTGAAGGTTACAGATAACGAATTACAGATGACCCACAAACTATATTATGTAAGTTCAGGCAATTATGCTATGAATGGAGCATGTGAAGTAGATGGAACCAGTTACTTTACCGGCAATGCAGATACAGATGAGAACTTTATTAACAGCGTGATACAGCAATATAATATTTCTGCTTATCAGGATGTTTCCCTTCCCCTCCTGTTTAATTTGAACAGGGAAGAAATAACAGCTCAGGAGATGAATGATACCTTCGTTGTAGACAATTGTTTTACAGCATCGGAACAGACAGCACAGGTGGAAGCTGCTTCTCAGTCTGGGCAGGTGGATAACACAGTGTATTACTATACATCACAGATCAATACCCAGGAGATGACCATAGATGGAAATTCCTATGGAAAGGCTGTGATCAGCGGGGTAGAGTATAATGGTGACAATATTACTTTTGACTGGTCATATCACAAAGTAACAGATGCAAATTCTGATGAATATTATCAGAACAGCAGCTTTGTGCCCCGGGAAAAAACAACATTTCAAATAACTCCGGAGACAAAATATTATACTGCAGAACTTGATACAAGCACAGATCAGACAATGTATAATTATTATAACAGGGATGAATTCCTGCCGTTAAAATTTAATGGACTTCAATTGCATATGAAAGTTCAAAACGGAACAATCCTGTCCATGTACGAAACATCCTGACATACTGTGAAAAAAATAAAAAAATTTTAAAAATGTAAAACCTTTTTCTATTTTCAATCGTCTATAGATTAGAAGAGAGGAGGAAAAGGTAATTGGAATGTCTTAAAAGTACTGGTATCACTAAAAAAGATGGAGAAACGGAGGAAGAAAGTATGTATTGTCCAAATTGTGGAAAAAAGATTGAAAATCCGGCAGCATTCTGCCCGAAATGTGGAACAAAATTAAATATCAAAAAACCGGACACGCAACATAATACAAAGGAATCCTCAGGAAATCTTCAGGGGGATGGTTCCAAAAGAAATATGAAAAATAAAAAGCCGGTTTTTATTGCAGCTGCTGTAGTTGTGGCGATTATCCTGGTGTCAATGATCGTAAATCATAAAACAACCATTGATTTAAACAAATATTATGAGATTACACTTGGCGGATATGAGGGAAAGGGAACTCTCAGTGTTACATTTGATTCTGATAAGTTCCAGAAGGATTATAAAAATAAATTGTCCGTAAATAAGGGCAAGGCTAAAAAATGGGTGAAAAAACAATATGGCAGTGATGTGGAGCAGGGACGGACTGCATACCAAAATCTATGTGAAATGAATGCCGCAGAACAAATAAGTGATATACTGGAATACGATGGTATGACTCCTTCAGAGAGTTATGAATTAAGTAATGGAGATGTGGTGACATTTACCTGTAACAAAGAAAACATAGACAGCATCCAGACACTGTATGATGTAAAAATAAAGCTCTTAAAAAAATATACAGTAAAAGATCTGGAGAAAATGAAAGCTTATGATCCATTTAAAGATTTTGATATTACTTTTTCTGGTATAGATCATAGAGGAACTGCAGAGATAACCCAGCCGGATGATGAAATTGGTCAGAGACTGGATTATTCTGTAGACAAGAATGGATATCTGTCCAATGGAGACAAGGTTACAGTTGTTGCAAATGATAACAGCTTTACTATTGAAACAGAGTATGGAAAGACTTTAAAAAGAAACAGTCTTGAAGTGGAAGTAAAGGGATTAACAGAATATATTTCATCAACAGACCAGATAACAGATGAAGTTCTGGATAAAATGAAGAATCAGGCACAGGATGATCTGAAAGCAGAGTTTGCGAAAACATCAGATCAGGGCTCTACCTTACTGAATGCTGAATATATAGGAAACTATTTTCTGAATGCCAAGTTCGAACCAACGGAAGAAGATGACGACTATTACTATTATTATGATTCAGACGATTATGACACCTCCAACAATAATATGGTATACCTGTGCTATAAGGTAGATGTTGAAAATTATGCTGAGACTCAGCAGGCTCTTTATGATGAAGTAAATACGTATTATACATATTATTGTTTTAGCAATCTGATGTCAGATGAAGAGGGAAATGTTACTGTAGACTGTTCCTCTTATTCCAAACCTGAGAATGAATATACAGTAACCGGTCCGGAAGGAAATTATGATAATTATAGCTGGACATACTGGGGTTATGATAGCATTGATACTATGTATAATGATTGTGTGAGAGCAAAGCTTGATCAGTACACTCCGGAAGAAAGCGTGGAGGATGTGGACACATCAAGTGAGCCCACAAAACTGAAAACCCTTCCTTCAGATGCAAAGGAATATAATGGACATTATTACGAGCGAGTTGATATTTCACTTACCTGGGAGGAAGCAAAGAGCAGATGTGAGAGAAAGGGCGGACATTTAGTAACCATTACAGATGCAGATGAGAATAACTGGATTGTAAAAAACATCAATCCTGCTGATGACAATTATTGCTGGCTGGGCGGAGAGAAAAATGAGAGCGGAGCCTGGGGCTGGGTTACAGGGGAAGCCTGGGATTATACCAGCTTTGCGGAAGGACAGCCGGACTTTATGAATTCTGCGGAATATTATCTCTGTACATCAAGTCCGGCAAATACCTGGAATGACTCAGATAGGGAGGGCAATAACTGGGATCCGGGCTGGGGATATTCCCGTGGAATCAGTGGATACATTATTGAATGGGACAGTGACCCGGCTGCCTGACAGATGTGGGAGAAGAAAGTATGTTTTGTTTTAAAAATAAAAAAGAAATCTCTGAAGATGTGGGAGCTGCCGCCGGCACTACAGCCAGACATGCAGGGCTGAAGGTGGCAGCAGTGATCCTCGCCGGTGCAGTAGGCGGCGGTGGTGTGACTTATGGAGTGGTAAAAAATGCAGACAAGATTCCGGTGATCCAGAACTTTGTGGAAGAGAATGATGCTCCGGTGGTAAAAGTTGCAGAAAAACCAAAAGAGGAAGAAAAAACGGAAAGTATAGAAGAACCTGAAGTTGAAGTAACAGAGCCTGCGGAAGAAAAGCCTGTTGATCATACACCGGTTAAGACAGAGAACAATGAAAAGGAAGATATAATTCCAACGGATGTAATCCAGGAGGGTACCTATGGTGATAATGTGCATTGGTATCTGGGGGCTGATGGTACTCTGGCAGTTACCGGTGAAGGAGAAATTGCGGATGTTGCAGATATGAGCAGTGACTCTACACCATGGTATGCTTATCAGGCGCAGATTAGAAAAATTGCCATCGGAGATGGAATTACCCGGATTGGAAAGGGGACATTTGCGGGAATGGGGTATGTCAAAGAGATTACCATGGCAGATAGTGTGAAGGAAATAGGGCAAAGTGCTTTTTCCGGAGTTATGCCCAGAACCGCAGACCCAGGTGTGCAGCGGACAATTACGCTTTCACAATCTCTGGAAAAAATTGATGAGTACGCTTTTACAGAATCCAATCTTGCAGAGGTAAATATTCCGGACAGCGTGAGAGAAATCGGATATGCGGCATTTAGAAGATGCTATGACTTAAAGAGTGTGACAATAGGCGAAAACTCTAAGCTGGAATCTATAGGTAATCTGGCATTTGAGGATTGTACCTTAGATTCCGGAACAATCAATATTCCATCTACAGTTAAAACCATAAAAAGTGTTGCGTTTGGAAATGGTCATTTTGCAGACCAGGTTGTGTTTTCTGAGCAGCTTCAGGAACTGGGACTGCGTGCTTTTGGATATGGCTCTACCGGAATGAATAAAGTATTTTTTACAGGTGATGCACCTGTGATTTCCGATGATACAATAGCTAAAAATCCTGGAGATACCGTATTTCCGGATACTACAACCATGATTTATTATCCGAAGGATAACCCTACATGGAATAATTATGATTTTACAAAACTGATGAAAGTGGTTCAGGCCACAGGCGTTGATAAAAAGGATATGCAGCATTTTATTGATGGTGAGGTTGAATAAACGAAGCAATAAGTAGTGGAATCAGTTTAGAAATAGTTATTAGCTTATAAACAAGTATTGAAGCGAATGATTTAATTCGCTTGAAATAAAGAAATACAAGAGGAGGAAAGAATATGTTTTGTACAAAATGTGGAAGAAAACTGGAAGAAGGAGAAATCTGCACCTGTCAGCAGCCAAAGAGTGCATCAAAGATGCAGCCGCAGGCAAAGGTTGAGCCGCAGCCGGTAAAAAAAGAACAGACAGAGGAGCCTAAGCCAGTAGATGCACAGAAAGGTCCGTCAGCTTCACAGCAGAATCAGAAAACCGAAACACAGAGCCAGTCAGCACAGCAGCAGAATGCCGGTTATCAGCAGAGACAGCAGTATCAGCAGAATGCTAATTATCAGCAGGGACAGCAGTACCAGCAGAATGCTAATTACCAGCAGAGGCAGCAGTATCAGCAGAATACCAATTACCAGCAGGGACAGCAGTACCAGCAAAATACCAATTATCAGCAGAATATGAACTACCAGCAGGGCAATATGCGAGGATCCAGAGAAGCAGAATGGGCCAGGGAAAAAGGTACGGAAGCACTGGGAAGTGCAAAAACATTTCTGGGAGCAGCTGGCAGCGTATTAAAGAGACCTGTATCTGAGGCTGTCAGAATGTCCGGCGATTGCACTGGCAAAAGTGGACTTCGCTTTATCACTGTAAAAGCAATATTTACAACCATTATTGTTTTGATCCTGTCTATGGTAACTGCAGGGAAAATCGCATCTGCTTCCAATGGATACTTCAGTTTCTTTGATATCAAGATGCCATATCTGACACTGATCGTACTGTCTCTGATTGCTACTATTGGTTTTGATATGATCAAAGTTGGGATTATGACTATGATGACAAAAGCATTTGGCGGTTCTGCAGCTCCAAAGGCAATGTACTCTGTAGTAGGGGTTCAGGCAGTGTTTGATCTGCTGATCACTGCAGTAATATGTGTACTGATGATTATTTCCCCAAGTATTGCAACGGTTGTTGCCTTTACTCTGGGTCTGGTATATGCAATTGGGCTGACACCTTTTGTAGGATATGCTTCCTATACTGCAGTTACCAACATGGACAAAGACAAGAGAGTATATGCTTTCTGGATCATTATTATTCTGTTGGTTATTGTAGCATTAGTGATATGTCTTCTTGTGGGCGTAGGGGTTGTAGAAAAGATTGAGTCTATTGTAAACAGTTCCTATGACAGTTACAGCAATTCCCTGGATTCTCTTTTCAATATGTTCAGCTGATTGCGAATGTCCGCTTTACTAAACAGAAGAACATATGATTGAGGATAAATAAAACGAAGCTAAAATAAGAAAGGAGCAAAATTATGTTAAGAGAGAAAGTAACAAAACTGGCAAAAATTATGTTTACAGGACTGACAATGGCCCTGTGCGTGACAGCATTGAATCCTGCTGTCACAGCAAAAGCAGAAGATATGCTGCAGGAAAGCGAGCCAAATGGCAATCCGGCCACTGCAAATCAGCTTCCACTGAATACCTGGATGAAAGGAGAACCAAGTGATAGTTACGATGAGGACTGGTATCAGTTTACTATTCAGAATCCTGGTGAATCACATATAGAAATCAGACCGGATGCCACCGTTTCTAATGGTAGTTGTCAGTGGTATGTTGAGCTTTATGATGCAAACCGAAGAGAATTAAGAAGTTGGAGAGCTCATTCTTGGTCGGATTATCAATTTGGATGGACACCGGGAAAGTATTATATATGTATTACGCCATGGAATGATAAGTGTACATATAATTTAAGAGTAAATTATACGCCTTCAAATCAGTGGGAAAAAGAAAGATATTATGGCGAAAAAAATCTAAACAATGCGAATATCATTTCCTTAAATAAGCAATATACTGGAAATTTATATGACTCCTACGATGTGGATTATTATCGGATCAAATTAAAAGGAACAAATGGTATTTCCTTGAAGTTTTTAATTGATGATACAGTTGCAAATCCTGGTAGATGGCAGATTGAATTTATTGAATATAAGAGCAGAAAATCTTTGGATTATTATCGTGTTTCTACAAATGAAACTTTGACGATACCAAGATGCTCAGGGGACTTACTTATAAAGATTTCAAGCTGGAATGATGCTTCTCTTGATCTGTACCACATCCAGGCTACCAGTAAACTCAGTGCCACAGAAATTACCTCTCTGAAGGGCGGTACACACAGTGCGAATCTCCGTTGGAAAAAGGTAAGCAATGCAACTGGATATTATATCTATCGCAGTACCTCAGAGAACGGATATTATAAAAAGGTTGCCACTGTAAAGGGAAAAACAAGCTACACAGATAAGAAGTCTCTGAAAAATTATGGATACTATTATTATAAAATTGTGGCTTACCGTAAATCCGGTTCCAAAACATTAAAATCTGCACCAACCAGTGTATCTTATACATATGTTTACTAAACGAGAATCCATAACAAAATAAAAACATATATCTTTGAATTACTTTTAAACGACTGTTTAAGACCATCGGCTTATCCCAGGCCGGTGGTCTTTTTTTTGCCTTTTGGCATCAGAAAAAAATTTTAAAAAAATAAAAAAATTTTCCAAAATATAAAACCTGTCCCCAATGTCATTCGTCTATAGAGTAGAAAGCAGGAAAGACATAATCTGCAAAAGCAGTAAAAAGTAAAAAAATAAAAATTTTTAAAAAACTTAAAACCTGCTTACCACCTCGCTCGTCTATAGAGTAGAAAGCAAGAAATGCAGAAAACAGAAAGGAGAATCAGAATATGAAAAACTGTAAAGAAAAATTTGATGAGAGGATGAGAGAAAATTTTGGAAAAGAGAAATCCAGGAAAGTTTTCCAGGCTGGATATTCAAAAGCTTATGGTTTGCTTTCCTGTGTTCCCACATGGAAGAAACTTATGGATGTGCTGATCAACACAGTATTGTGGTTCGTAATTGTTAAAGTTTTTAACCATATCGATCCTATTGAGGAAGGTCTTTACAAGGGAACCAATAGTTTTATTTACCTGGCCAAAAGTCTTCCGTTGACTTTGGCATTTTACCCTATCGGTGCATATGTCAGTCGTTGCTTATTGAATCGTAAGTATAACCGCTGCAGTTACATACAGAAATTCGGAGTATGGCCAAAGATTTTTCTGTTTTCTGCAGTATGGATCGGAATAATCGCACAGATGGATGCATATGCACCAAGAAATGTATATTACCTCTTTATCTGCATTCCGGTTATCGTACAGTTCTGGCCGGAGCTTATGCTCTGCTGGAAGGGGCTGTGCCGGGTAGTTGGCAGAGGGAGAAAAGAAAAGAGTATCATATCCGGAAACTGAGAATCATTGAAGAAGAAACAACAGGAGGAAATAAAGTATGGAATTTTTACAACAGGCAATGGATCATATCGGGGGAAATCTTTTGAATATAGGAGACAGTCTGGAGAGCAGAAATGCCTGGCTGATCGGTACGTTTGTATTGTTTATTCCTTTGGTGATATGGGGATATTCTATGTTTTGTACTGGTCAAAAAGCTCTCTGGGTACTTAGGCTGGTGGCTGTTGCGGTGGTGTCCTTTGGGGTCAGCTTTCTGGCTTCCAGACTGCTTCTGACAGCAATCGGAGTAGTCTTTGCTATTCTGTCGGGAGTTGTTTATATCATAGGTACACTTATTTATATGAAAGTTTTAGTGATTGCGTTTCTTATTGTCTGCATAATGATGGCAATTGCCCCTAAGCGCTAACCGAAGCAAGTAGCGAAGTGGATTGCGAATATCCGCCTGACATTTGTTCATGATATGGAATTTGGAAAGGAGAAATAAAGATGGGTGAAAAATTATTTAATTTTATAGTCGGGATTCCAGTTTTTTTCAAAAATTATCGGATTTTTTTGCAGGAAAAACAGGATATCTGGCAGTGC
>SKEZ01001499.1_pt1 | contig 12712 bp, 9 predicted proteins | sample 4843881 | NCBI WGS metagenome assembly SKEZ01 (sample SAMN11008796, study PRJNA524170) | human gut metagenome | isolation source: fecal sample from pouch patient p1, p46 | place: Israel: Tel-Aviv | reverse complement strand
GGCGCCCTCAACGTACTCGTACTCGTGGCCTTCCAGGGTCTTCGCGTCCTTGTTGTAGATCGGGTAGACCTTGGCGTACTTGACGGCGGCGAGGGAGTCGGCGGCGATGGACAGACCGGACATGCCGCAGCCGAGGGTGCGGTACACTTCCTTGTCGTGCAGGGCCATCTCGATGGACTCGTACGCGTACTTATCGTGCATGTAGTGGATGATGTTCAGGGCCATGACGTAGGTCTCGGACAGCCATTCGAGGGCCTTCTCGTAGTTGTTCTTGACCTTCTCGTAATCGAGGGTGCCGTCGGCCTCCGGGGTAATCGGCTCGATCACGCCCTTGTCGATGACCTGCATGCCGGTCATCTCGTCGCGGCCGCCGTTGATGGCGTACAGCAGGGCCTTGGCGGAGTTCACGCGGGCGGCGAAGAACTGCATCTGCTTGCCCACGCGCATCGGGGAGACGCAGCATGCGATGGCAGCGTCGTCGCCCCAGTGGCTACGAATTTCCTTGTCGGACTCGTACTGGATGGCCGAGGTGTCGATGGAGATCTTGGCGCAGAAGCGCTTGTAGGCCTCAGGCAGCTTCGGATCCCAGAAGATGGTGATGTTCGGCTCGGGGCCAGGTCCGAGGTGCTCGAGGGTCAGGGTGTTGAGCAGACGGAACGAGGTCTTGGTGACCATCGAACGGCCGTCATCGCCGAAGCCGGCGTCGGACCAGGTCGCCCAGTACGGGTCGCCGGAGAAGATCGAATCGTAGTCCTTGGTACGCAGGAAGCGCACGATGCGCAGCTTCATGACGATGTTGTCGATGAGCTCCTGGGCGTCGGTCTCGGTGATCTTGCCGGCCTGGAGGTCGCGCTCGATGTAGCAGTCGAGGAAGGCGGAGTTGCGGCCGAAGGACATGGCGGCGCCGTCCTGGGACTTGATGGAGGCCAGGTAGCCCATGTAGGTCCACTGCACGGCTTCCTGCGCGGTCTGGGCCGGGCGGGACAGGTCGAGGCCGTACTCGTTGCCGAGGTTGATGAGCTTCTTCAGAGCCTTGATCTGCTCGTCGTGCTCCTCACGGAAGCGGATCCAGTGCTCGATCTCCGGCTCGGTGAAGTCGTTGCGGTACGGCACGGAGTCCTTGTCGCGCTTCTTGAAGGCGATGAGCTTGTTCACGCCGTACAGGGCGACGCGGCGGTAGTCGCCGATGATGCGGCCACGGCCGTAGGCGTCCGGCAGACCGGTGAGGATCTTGTTGTGGCGGGCGACCTTGATCTGCTTGGTGTACACGCCGAAGACGCCGTCGTTGTGGGTCTTGCGGTACTTGGTGAAGATCTTCTTGATCTCCGGATCCGGTTCCTTGCCGGCTTCCTTGATGGCCTGCTCGACCATGCGCCAGCCACCGTTCGGCATCATCGCGCGCTTGCAGGGAACGTCGGTCTGGAGGCCAACGACCACGTTATCGACTTCCGGGGAGTCGATGTAGCCGGCCGGGAAGGCGTCGACGTCGGCCGGGGTATGGGTGTCCACGTCGTAGACGCGCTGCTTGCGCTCCACGGCCAGGTAGTTGTCGTCGAGGTACTTCCACAGGTGCTTGGTCTTCTCGGTGGCAGGAGCCAGGAATGTCTCGTCGCCCTCGTACGGGGTGTAGTTCTTCTGGATGAAGTCGCGGACGTCAATATCCTTCTGCCAGTTGCCCTCGGTGAAGCCGGCCCACGCCTTGGCGTCGAGCTCCTCCTGGGAGACAGCTGCATTTTCCACTGCGGTCATGTCACTCCTTAAATGGGGTTGTAGGTTTCGCATCTTCACGGAACCCTTGGTTCAACAGTGTAGTTGGCACTTGCTTGAGAAAAGCTGAAATTGGGAGTGAGCTATCTCACATTGTTTTTGTGAACGCTACCATTCCAATGGCTTCTAGGTATTGATGGGACTATTGCACGTCTCCAGATATGGGAAACCGCTCATACTGTGATGTTCGTATGAGCGGTTTGATGAGCGGTTCGGTCTTGAGATTGACAGCAGAACCGTATCAGTCAGTTTTCGACCGTCAATCCTCGGGGTGAGCCTGTGCGGGTTTCACGCCGTAGTTCTTCCAGCGCCGGTTCTCCTCCTCCCATCTGGCATTGCGGTCCACCACGATGTCCCACGCATGTTCGGCGTCTTCCTTGGTCTTGTACGGACCCATGCGCTGTTCGATCGGTGAGATCATGCCCAGCTCGGCCTGCTTCTTGACGGTGTTGAAATACCACTGCTTCTTGTTATCGTCTGTCATTGGTACCTCCTCAACGGTATTACTTGCTCCCGCTGGCGGGAGCAATATATGTTTATTCCCTGAATGCGTTGGTGACGGGCAGGCGGCGGTCGCGGCCGAACGCGAGGGCCGTGACCTTGGGACCCAGCGGGTATTGGCGGCGCTTCCATTCGGCGCGGTCCACCAATCGCATCACGGTGTCTACGGTGACCTGGTCGAAGCCGTCGGCTAACAGGTCGGCGCGGCCGTGCGCGTGCTCGATGTATGCGGCGAGCACCTTGTCGAGCAGCGCGTATTCGGGCAGGGAGTCGGAGTCCTTCTGCCCGGGGCGCAACTCGGCCGAGGGTGCCTTCTCGATGGAGGAGACCGGAATCATCACGCCGTCCTTCAACGGGATGCCGGTGTTGCCGTCCTCGTTGCCCACGATCTTGAGACCGCCGATGCCGACGCCTGCGGCCGCGGCCTTGTTACGCCAACGGCTGATCTCCCAGACACGGGTCTTGAGCAGGTCCTTGATGGGTGCGTAGCCGCCTACCGCATCGCCGTAGATGGTCGAGTAGCCGCAGGCGAGCTCTGACTTGTTGCCGGTGGCCACGGCGAGCAGACCGCGCGAATTGGAGCTGGCCATCACGATCACACCGCGGATGCGGGCCTGCAGGTTCTCGGCGGAGACGCCATCAAGGTCAAGTTGCTGTTGGTAGGCGTTGAACAATGGCTCAATGGGCTGGACCTCGTAATGGGCACCGATGTTGGAGGCCAGGTCAGCGGCGTCGTCTTTGGAACCGTCGGAGGAGTACATGGAGGGCATGGAGATGCCCCAGACGTTCTCGCCGCCGCATGCGTCGGCCGCCATGGCGGCTACCAGTGCGGAGTCGATGCCTCCTGAGAGGCCCAGCGTCACGCCGGTGAAGTGGTTCTTGGCCATGTAGTCCTTGAGGCCGAGCACGCAGGCGGTGTATACCTCTTCGTCCGGGTCGAGTTCCGGAACGATCTCGGCCTTGGCCTGATGTTCGGCGGCGGAATCGAAGTCCCAGAACGTCAGGTTTTCCATGAACATCGGGCTGCGTTCGATAAGCGTGCCGTCGGCGTCGACCACGAAGCTGCCGCCGTCGAAGACGAGGTCGTCTTGACCGCCGACCTGATTCAGGTAGATGACCGGGGCGTTAACCTCGGCGGCACGACGCTGGGCGAGCTCGAAACGGGTGTTGGTCTTGCCTTCCTCATACGGCGAGCCGTTGATGGTGAGCAGCAGGTCGATGTTCTTGGTGGCCAGGTCGGCCACCGGGCCGCCGTCCTGCCAGATGTCCTCGCAGATGGCCACGCCAATGGTGGCGCCGTCCACGTCGAGGGTCACGGAGCGGTCGCCGGCGGAGAAGATGCGGAATTCGTCGAACACGCCGTAGTTGGGCAGGAAGTGCTTGTCGTAGCCGGCCCAGACCACGCCCTGGTGCAAGACCACCAGTCGGTTGCGCGGCTTGGAGGTCTTGCGGTCGGTGCCCACGGTGCCGACCACCACGAACAGATCGCCGAGGCCGTCGTCGTTGAGCTGGGTGGCGAGTTCGTTGGCCTTGTCCCATGCGGCTTGGCGGAAGGTGCGGCGCAGGGCCAGATCCTCGATGGGGTATCCGGTGAGGGTCATTTCCGGGAAAACAACCACCTGGGCGTTTCCTGCGGCGGCTTTACGGGAGTAGTCGAGCACCTTGGCGGCGTTGGCGTCAAGCGCGCCGACGCAGGTGTCAATCTGGGCGAGTGCGAAGCGAAGCTGTGTCATAGCTTCTTAGTGTAGCCGCGTATGGCGTCGGATTGCCTGTTCTTCCGGCTTGGCGTCATTCATTAGGTCGTTTTTGCGTTCATTAGGTCACTGCAATGCGATATCAGTCGTTGCAATGGCGCGATTCCAACAACCAGTATCGCCGTTCACCGACCTAATGGACGATGAATCGACCTAATGAACGAATGCCACTCCCCTCAGTCAGCTTCGCTGATAGCTCGTCCTGCACTTATGGACGGGCGAGGCCCGCGCATATCCGGTTCGGCTGTCGCCTCACCTTCGGCTACAGACAGCCCACTGGGCTGTCTGCCTAACGCCTCAGCCTCCGGAGGGGAGCCAGAAAAGGATTTACCTCAGCTCGTTGAGCACGCGCAGAGCGGTGTTGACGTAGAAGTTGACGAAGGTGGGAATGGATTCGTCGAGACCCACGAAATGCGGGCTATGCCAGTCGGCGCAACCTTCCTGACCGTTTGACCCGACGAACGCGAACACCGGCAACGTCACCTTGGCAAATTCGCAGAAGTCCTCCCCCGCCATCGACTGACGTATCGGTTCGAGCTGCGCGTAGTCGTTGGCATCCGCCGCCACGGCCTTGGCGAGACCTGGATCGGAGACCAGCGGGTCTTGAAAGTCATCCCAGACCACGTCGGCGCTGATGCCGTATGCCTCGGCGGTGTGTTCCACCACTTCCTTGAATCGGCGGCCGACCAGATTGCCATCCGACTTGTGGAAATAGCGTACAGTCCCTTGGAATCCGGCTTCAGCGGGCACCACGTTCCACACATGGCCGCCGTGCACTTCGGTAACGGACAGCACCAGCGGGTGGAAGGGCGTGACGTTGCGGCTCACGATGGTCTGCAGGCTCAGAATAATACTGGCGAGCGCTTCGATGGGCCCGGTGCCCTTGTACGGGTAACCGGCGTGGGTGCCTTGGGCGTGGAGGGTCACGCGGAATTTCACGCAGCCGGCCATCATCGGCTCAACGCCGATGGCCAGCTGGCCGGGCGCATAGTTGGGGTTGTTGTGCGTGCCGATAATGGCTTCGACGTCATCCACGAGTCCGGCGTCGATCATGGCGCGAGCGCCTTGGCCGGTCTCCTCACTCGGCTGGAACAGAATCTTGATCGAGCCGGCGAACTTGTCACGGTGCTCGGCGAGCCAGAAGGCGGCACCGAGCAGACCGGTCATGTGCAGGTCGTGGCCGCAGCCGTGCATCACGCCTTCATTGACGGAGCTGAACTCCAGTCCGGAGTCTTCCACGATGGGCAGGCCGTCGATGTCAGCGCGCAGCCCGATACGCGGCCCGGGACCGGCCTCGCCCTGAATGAGCCCCACAACACCAGTCTCCAGCGGGTTGTGCAGGATCTCGATGCCGTGCGCCTTGAGCTGGTCGGTCAGATAGATGCTGGTGCCGAATTCACGGAAACTACGCTCCGGATGGGCGTGCAGGTAGTGGCGGATGGTGATGAGTTCGTGGTCGATGTCGATATGTTCACTCATGGTTCCCGATTCTAGTAGCGCGAAGAATATATTGCGGCCCTCGCTCCATATTGGCGAGGGCCGCGATCTATGGGGTCAGTATGCCTTGTTATTGCTGGCGTTTGAGCAGTCGTTTGGCGATGGCGTTGGCGATGCCCTGCACCACCTGGACCAGTACGATCATGATGATCACGGCCGTCCAGGTGACGGTCTGGTCGAACTTCTGGTAGCCGTAGGCGATGGCGAAGTTACCGAGACCGCCACCGCCGATGTAGCCGGCCATGGCAGACATGTCGAGCACGCCAATGAACAGGAAGGCGTAGGCCAGGATCAGCGGTGCCAGGGCTTCGGGGATGAGCACGGTGCGGATGATGGTGAGCTTGCCGGCACCCATCGAACGCGCGGCCTCGATTACTCCCGGGTCGACCGGCACGAGATTCTGTTCGACCAGACGCGAGGTGGCGAAGGTGCACATCACCACCATCGGGAAGATGGCGGCCACGGTGCCGATGGACGTGCCGACCACGACGATGGTGAGCGGCTGCATGGCTGCCAGGAAGATGATGAACGGAATCGGGCGCACGATGTTGACGATGATGTCAAGGATGCGGTAGACGACCGCGTTCTCGAACAGGTTGCCGGGGCGGGTGCCATAGAGCACCACGCCGAGGATCAGGCCGAGGAATCCGCCGATGACGAGGGTGACGAGCACCATGGTCAGGGTCTGGCCAATGGATTCGAACAGTAGTGGACGCAGCACGTTCCAGTCGCTACGCGGGTTGGCGAGGATGATCATGCGTTGGCTCCTTCATGTGCGGCGGCGGACGCGGCGGGCGCGGTGGCAGTATCGGCCGCCAGTGGGTCATGGGCGCGGTCTTCGGCGTAGGAGGCATGTCCGGCGACTGCGTCGGCGTAGGCCACAGGCTTTGCGGCGGTGCCGAAGTCGATGACGTCGCTATTGGCGGCGAGCTCGCGCAGGAATTCGTCCACATGCCAGCCGGGCCCGTTGAATTCGTAGGTGATGGCACCGATGGCGGTCCCCTTGACCGTGTCGATGCCGCCGTAGAGCAGGCTGGATTCGACGCCGTATTTGGCGATGAGTTCGGAGATATTCTGTCCGGATGCCTTGAGTTCATGGCCTTGGGTGCCGGAAACGTCCTTTTGGCGGATAAGCACGGTGACAATGCGGCCCGACCATTCGTGATGCAATCGCTCGACCCGGTCTTCCTCGGGCAGGCCAGACAATGCGGTGGCAATGAATCGCTTGGTCACCGGCTGCTGGGGTGCAGCGAACACGTCGTATACGTCGCCGGATTCGACCACGCGTCCGGCGCTCATTACGGCCACGCGGCCGGCAATCTGCTGGACCACGTTCATCTGATGGGTGATAAGCACAATGGTGATGCCGAATTCCTCGTTCACACGCTTGAGCAAGGCCAGCACCTCGGTGGTGGTTTCCGGGTCGAGCGCGCTGGTGGCTTCGTCGGCGAGCAGAATCTCCGGATTAGTGGCCAGTGCGCGGGCGATGCCGACGCGCTGCTTCTGGCCGCCGGACAGCTGCGAAGGGTATTTGTTTGCGTGCTCACTGAGGCCCACGAATTCAAGGAGTTCGTTGACACGACGATCCTGATAGTCCTTGCGCCAGTGATCGAGTTGCAGTGGGTAGGCGATGTTCTGGGCCACGGTTTTGGTGGAGAACAGGTTGAACTGCTGGAAAATCATGCCGATTTTCTGGCGGATGGGCCGCAGCTTGGTCTCACTCAGAGAGGTGATATCAGTGCCAAGCACGGTCACAGTGCCGGAGGTGGGTCGTTCGAGCGCGTTGATAAGCCGGACCAGTGTGGATTTGCCTGCACCGGAATAGCCGATGATGCCGAAGATGTCGCCGCGATCGATGGTCAGGCTGACGTCATCCACGGCTCGTGCGATGTTCGCGCCGCGTCCGCGTGTTTTGAATTCCTTCACGACATGATCGAAGGTGATGATGGGGTCGCTCATAGTGCTCCCTGATGCTGGTTGTTGGTGTCCGGTCACGGAAGCGGAGCGAATCCCGATTGTTGGCTCGGGTACTCGCTCCGCTTGGTGGTAATGGCTATGGACAGGCTAGTCGTGCGCTCGTATCAGCCACGGCTCACTGCTGGGCTTTGGCGTCCTTCTCAATGTCGGACAGGAAGCCTTGCAGCTCGCTGGCGCTGAACTTGTCGGCGAACACCGCGGTACCGCCGGAGTTCTCCTGCAGGGCGTCGAGCACATCCTTCTGCTGGTAGATGGAAACGAGCTTCTTGTAGGTCTCGTTGTTCACGTCCGCCTTGCGGGCCACCCACACGTTGATGTAGGGGCGAGCCTCTTCGGATTCGGCGTCATCCTGGTAGATGGCGTCCTTCGGGTCGAGACCGGCGTCGGCCACGTAGTCGTTGTTGATCGCACCAGCGGCGATGGTCGGGTCCTTCAGGGTGGTGGCCACCTGTTCGGCCTTGAGCGGGGTGACCTTGACCTTGCTCTTGGCTTCGTCGATGTCGGCCGGGGTGGAGAAGGCGGTCCAGTCGTCCTTGAGCGTCACGAGACCGGCGGCCTTGAGCACGCCGATAGCGCGGGCCTGGTTGGTTTCGTCGTTCGGAATGGTGACGGTGTCGCCCTGCTTCAGGTCCTTGATGTCCTTGACCTTGGTGGAGTACACGCCGAGCGGGTAGATGGCGGTGCCGCCGATGGGCTGCAGGTCCTTCTTGTTGCTCACGTTGTAGTTGGCCAAGTAGAGCAGGTGCTGGAATTCGTTGAGGTCCAGCTCGCCGGAGTCAAGGGCCGGGTTTTCGGAGGTGTAGTCCTGGAAGTCGACGATGTCGACGTAGATGCCGGCCTTCTCGGCGTTCTGCTTGAACTTGACCCATTCGGGGTTGGTAGCGCCGACCACGCCGATCTTGACCGGGTTGCCCTTGCTGCCCTTGGCGGACGACTCGTTGGCACCGGCAAACGCGCGGTAGCCGAAGAACGCGGCCACGGCGATAATCGCCACGACCACGATGGTGATGATGACGTTGCGGGCGGTGTGGTTCACACGCACCGGCTCGTTATTGTTAGGAGCGGCCGGGGTTGCCGGCTGGGTTGCTGCTGTCATTGGATTTCCTCTCTCCAAAATTGATGTCGGGTAACACCATAACGCGCTTGAACCGCGAAAGTGACGGAAAATGGCCGATTGCCGTATAGGTGTCTTTTATGGCGCGCATGCAATGTCCGGGATTCGTGCGTTTGATAACCCGCTATAGGCGTGCCGAACACGCCGGAAAGCACGTCGAGAGGAGCTTTGACAATGGAAGCTATGACTACCGATACTGCCAATGCCGATATCCGAGCCGTATTCTTCGATATCGATGGCACGCTCACCAGTTTCACGACCCATACGGTGCCGGATTCCACAATCGAGGCGATTCACCGGCTGCAGGCCGCAGGCGTCAAGGTGCTGTTTGCACGGGCCGCGCGCCTTCACAGATGCACGTGGTGCTGGATACCATGCCGGTGACGTTCGATGGCGTGGTGGCGTTCAATGGGCAGTATTGTTTTGATGACACCGGCTTCTTTGCCTCGCAGGCCTTGGATACTGCTGATATTGAGGTGATTCTCGACTGGCTGGACCGTCACCCCGATGTGGTGTGCAATTTCGGCGAGAAGGATTACGTGTACTTCAACCAGTCCAATGATCTGCTTCACGCCACGTGGAGCAAACTGGGCAAAACCGCACCGACCCGGTATTTTGACGACCCGCGCACCCGCGCGCTGGATCATGAGACCTTCCAGATCAGTCCCTTTGTCGGGCCCGAGTTGGAGGCCGAACTGGTGGGACTGTGCAGCAATGTGCGCGGGGTGCGTTGGCATCCGGATTTCACGGATCTGATTCCGGCCGATGGCGGCAAGCCGCGCGGCATCCAGCGGTTCATGGCGCATTACGGCATCACGCGCGAGCAGACCATGGCCTTCGGCGATGGCGGCAATGACACGGATATGCTCGCCTACGCCGGCATCGGAGTCGCGATGGGCAACGCGACCGCCGAGCCAAAGGCCGCCGCCGATTACATCACCGATGACGTGGACCACGACGGCGTACTCAACGCCCTACTGCATTTCGGGGTGCTACGCGATTAAAACATCACAACAGTTCGCTTTGTTCTGCCCCGCCGTGACAGGGCTTATGAATAAGCAAAGGGCTCGGGACGAATCCCGAGCCCTTTGGTGTTAGCGAACTAACAACACCGTGGAGGTGTTATCACTCGTTGTCGCCAGCGGTAGCGGCGGTAGCGGTGACGGCACCCTTCTTGTCGGTGTTCACGCCGGAGTACACCCAGTCGGTGTAGTCCGGGTGGTCGTAGCCGTTGTCGACGGCGAACTGGAAGGCCTCATCACGGAACTTCTCGAGCTCGTCGATCTTGTCGGCGTACTTGTCGGCGTCGATCATGCGCAGAGCCTCGGCGGTCAGCTCGTAGCGGTCGATGCGGTTGACACGAACCATGTCGTACGGGGTGGTGGTGGAGCCCTCCTCCTCGTAGCCGTGGACGTTGAAGTTGTCGTGGTTCGGACGGTCGTAGATCAGGCCACGCACGTCGTGAGCGTAGGAGTGGTACGCGAACAGCACCGGCTTGTCGGCGGTGAAGATGTCGGCGAACTCCTCGTCGGTCAGAGCCTCGTCGTTCTCCTTGGCGGACTGCAGGGAGAGCAGGTCGGCAACGTTCACAACCTTGAACTTGACGCCCAGTTCCTTCAGCTTGTCGGAAGCAGCCATGATCTCCTGAGTCGGGACATCGCCGGCGGCGGCAAGCACGACCTCGGCCTCATCGTTGTTCTTGGCGGTGGAAGCCCAATCCCAAGCGGCGGCACCCTTCTCGAGCTCGGCACGAGCCTCGTCCAGGGTCAGCCAGGTGGCAGCAGGCTGCTTACCGGCGATGATGGCGTTGATCTTGTTGGTGGACTTGTAGCACTTCTCGGCGATGGCCAGCAGCATGTTCGCATCGGTGGCGAAGTAGATGCCGATGACGTGGTCGTTGTGGAAGCACTTGTTCAGCAGGACGGAGGTGACACCCGGATCCTGGTGGGAGAAGCCGTTGTGGTCCTGACGCCAAACGTGGGAGGAGACCAGCAGGTTCATGGAGGCGATCGGCTTGCGCCACGGAATCTCGCGGACGGTAGCCTCAAGCCACTTGGCGTGCTGGTTCAGCATGGAGTCGATCACGTGGACGAAGGACTCGTAGGAGCTCCAGATGCCGTGACGACCGGTCAGCAGGTAGGCCTCGAGGAAGCCTTCCATCTGGTGCTCGGACAGCTGCTCGACGACCTGGCCGGAGACGTGCATGTGCTCGTCGACCTCGTCGGAGATGTAGCCGGCATCCCACTGCTTGTTGGTGACTTCGTAGGAAGCCTGCAGACGGTTGGAAGCGGTCTCATCCGGTCCGAAGATGCGGAAGTCGCGCGGGTTGTTCTTGATGATGTCGCGAGTGTAGGCACCCAGGGTACGGGTGGCCTCGAGCTGGCCCCAGCCGTGGCCGTACTCAGCCACTTCCTTGACCTCGTAGTCCTCGAGGTTCGGCAGCTTCAGGTCGTTGCGGATCACACCACCGTTGGCGTTCGGGTTGGCACCGATACGCAGCTCGCCCTTCGGCATGAAGGCAAGGACGTCGTCCTTGACAGCACCGTTGGCGTCGAACAGCTCTTCCGGCTTGTAGGACTCGAGCCAGTTCTTGAGGACCTCGAAGTGGGCCTCGGTGTCGCGGGCGGAAGCCAGCGGCACCTGGTGAGAGCGCCAGGAGCCCTCGGTCTTCTTGCCGTCGATGTACTTCGGGCAGGTCCAGCCCTTCGGGGTGCGGAAGATCAGCATCGGGTAGAACGGACGGTGCACGTTGTCGGTCTGAGCGGTGGCCTTGATGTCGCAGATCTCGTCCCAGATGGTCTCCCACAGCTCGGCGAAGCGACGGTGGATGGACATGTGGTCCTCATCATCGAAGCCAGCGACGAACTCGTAGGGCTCGTAACCCATGCCGTGGAAGAACTCGTGGAGCTCTTCGTCGGAGATGCGGGACAGGATGGTCGGGTTGGCGATCTTGTAGCCGTTGAGGTGCAGGATCGGCAGCACGATACCGTCGGTGCGCGGGTTCACGAGCTTGTTGGACTGCCAGCCGGTAGCCAGCGGGCCGGTCTCAGCCTCGCCGTCGCCGACGATGGCCGGGACGAACAGGCTCGGGTTGTCCATGATGGCGCCGTAAGCGTGGGACAGAGCGTAACCCAGCTCACCACCCTCGTGGATGGAGCCCGGGGTCTCCGGAGCGAAGTGGGACGGAATACCGCCCGGGTAAGAGAACTGACGGAAGAACTTCTGCAGACCAGCTTCGTCCTTGGTGATCTTCGGGAAGGTCTCGGTGTAGGTGCCGTCCAGGTAGGACTGGGAGGTACCGGCCGGGCCACCGTGGCCCGGGCCCATGATGATCACGGTGTTCTGGCCGTGGTCAGCAATGAAACGGTTGATGTGGCCGATGAGGAAGTTCAGGCCAGGGGTAGTGCCCCAGTGGCCCACCAGACGGTGCTTCACATCTTCGCGGGTGAAGGGCTCCTTCATCAGCGGGTTGGAACGCAGATAAATCTGGCCGATGGAAAGGTAGTTGGCAACGCGCCAGTACTTGTCAACGCCTTCGAGGGCTTCCTCGGAAACCGGAGCGTTGAGCTTCTTCCAAGGGGTGCCAATAACAGGACTCGTCATGTGTACTCCTGTACTCCTGCACGTGATCGTGCGATTGATTATTTCTGTTCGGTCACGGTCCCTGACCCTTGCGGTGCCAAGGTTTTCCGTTCCCAATCAATCGTCATGGTACGAGGACAACGCGACTTTTGAACGATTTCTTGCGGGTGTGTTCGAAATTGTTGCGGATATTTCAGTATTTGTGCGGTTCGACTGACCGTTTGTCAACATTAGTTTTTTCAACATACTTTTTCAAAACAGCGGAAGCATGCGGAAATCCAGCATTTGGCTAGAACAGCGCACGTTCGATTTCCCATGTTCGAAATCGGCGTGTTGTCCGTCTACAGGCATGTAGTTTGTTCGATTTGCGCACATAGTCTCTGCGTGTCGGCCTTGTCGCCTTGACCAGTGATAATCAGGGGTGTTCAGCCCACGTAAAATTCCAATGAACGTTAGGGGAATATCAATGGCAAACGGTCCTGTGCTTGTCGTCGACTTCGGCGCCCAGTACGCCCAGCTC
>SKEZ01001496.1_pt1 | contig 12753 bp, 7 predicted proteins | sample 4843881 | NCBI WGS metagenome assembly SKEZ01 (sample SAMN11008796, study PRJNA524170) | human gut metagenome | isolation source: fecal sample from pouch patient p1, p46 | place: Israel: Tel-Aviv | reverse complement strand
CTTCGAGGTTTTCGCGATAGGTGGGTCCGTCCACGGCGTTCTGGATATCCTCCCACACATTCATGGCGTTGCGCTGCACGATGACGTAGGCGTCCTCGCGGCTGATGCCGGTGTCCACCAGGGCCAGCAGCACCTTCGAGCTGAAGATGAGGCCCTTCGTGCGCCACAGGTTGTGCTCCATCTTGGCCGGGTAGGTTTGCAGGCCGTCCATGATCCACTGCATCTTGGCGAACATGTAGTCCAGCGCGGTGAAGCTGTCGGCCAGCGCCACGCGCTCGGTGCCGGAGTGGCTGATGTCGCGCTCGTACCACAGCATCGCCGCGCCGATGAAGACGACCACGCCGCCGACGTTGTAGACGAGGGTGAGCCACAGCGGCTGGCCCAGCGGGATCGTGCCGGCGATGAACACGAAGGCGAAGATGACGAGCAGGAAGGACGCGACCGCCAGGCCGAATCCGCGCGAGCCCATGCGGAACATGCGCTCGGCCTTGTCGAAGCGCTTGCGCAGCATGAAGTAGGCCAGCAGGATCAGCAGCGGGGGCAGCAGGGCGGTCGCGGCGGTCATGTTGATCACGATCTGCAGCAGGTCGTTGACGTTGCCGGCGCCGAGGGCCGGGATGATGAGGATCGGCACGACGATGGCGAACTGCAGCCATGCGGCGCGGGCCGGGATGCCCTGATCGTTGAGTTCGGTGATCTTGCCGCCGAAGATGCCCTCGGGGATTTCGGAGAAGAACACCTTGACGGGCGCGGAGGTCCACATCATCAGGGAGCCGAGGGTCGCGGCCAGCAGGATCAGGCCGACGATGCGGGTGGACACGGCCATCGGGATGCCGATCCACTCGGCCACGGCGCCCATCGCCACGAAGATGCCGGTGGACAGGTCGAGCTCGCCGACCGGCACGAACACGTTCATGACCAGCGATGCAGCGGCGTACAGCAGGCCGATGACCAGGCCGGCGATGACGATGACGCGCACGAAGGCCTTGACGCCGCCCTTGAGGTCGTTGAGGAAGACGCCGACCGATTCGGCGCCGCCGACGCCCTGGATGATCCATGCGAGGGTGCCGAGGAAGGCCCAGGTGGTGGCGAAGGTGGAGAAGTCGGGCGACAGGGTGGCCGGGGTGACGGCGGTGGCGGGTTCGACGCCGCCGGCGAGCGCGGCGACCGACAGCACGATGAAGACCGCGGTCAGGCCGAGCGCGGCCATCGCGCCGAACGAGGTGATCGAGCCGATCCACTTGGCGCCCTTGGTGGACACCCATGTGGCGATGGCGAAGATGACGATTTCGGCGACCGTGATCCATAGCTGCGAGACCTCGCGGTTCTCGCCGAAGAACACGTAGCTGGCGTAGATGATGACGTTGGGCAGCACCGACGCGAAGAAGAACAGGTTCACGAACCAGTAGCAGAAGGCGGTCAGGAAGGCCCAGCGACCGCCCATCGAGGTGTTGACCCACGCGTACACGCCGGATTCGGAGTCCTTGTTCAGCGCGACGAATTCGGCGATCACCAGCGTGAACGGCACGAAGTAGAGGATGGTGGCCAGGAAGAAGGCGGGGGCCGCGGACAGGCCGATCGCCACGTTGTTGTTGATGACGTTCTTCAGGCCGAACACCGCCGAGACGGTCATGCCGAGCAGGGCGATCTGCCCGATCTTCGCTCGTTTCTCTGCACTCATGGCATAGCTCCTTTGCTTGGGACCCGCATGCCGGGCATCCGTGCCGGCATGGGGACGATATTGGTTGGGGAATCGCATGCGGATCGCATGCGGCAATTGCACATCGGATTGGTCGGCGCCGCCGGATCGTGCCGCCGAGGCTCAACGGGCCGGCATGGCCCGTTTTTGGGTATGGGGGGCCCACCCCGTGGCCGGGCGAAGCGCCCCGCCACGAGTTTCGGGCATCGCCGGGGTGCCCCGGCCGGCTATCCGTCGATCACTTGTTCGGGAAGCTGTATCCCTCCACGGTCACATGGAGCACCACGGCCGCCACGTCCGGGTCGGACAGCACCTTGGCCGCCTCGTCGATGTCGGCCACGAAGATGCCTCCGGCCGGTACGGTGACGATGTTGGCCGGGCCGACGAACCGCTCGCGGTCGGTCAGGTCGCTGTATGCCTCGACCGCGGTCAGCTGCCCTTTCGGCGCGACCATCACCGTCATGTCGCCGTCGATCGGCGAGCAGACGAACAGGTAGCGGCGGTGCCCGATAAGATCCTCACCGGCGAGCGCCGGCGTGTTGTCCCACCAGTAGGTCAGCGAGTCGCCGATCGAGTAGGCCACGTTGCGGCTCAGCGTCGGCGCGATGTCGAGCGCCTGTCCCGTGCGCATCCATTTCTTGACGGTACCCAGCTGGGCGTCGAACTGTTCGCGGGTGTCGTAGACGTGCATGTCAGGCCTCCTTGAGGTCGGTGAGGGCTTGGGTCAGGTCGGCCGAGGCCAGCGGGCGCATCGAGATCGCGAAGGCGAAGCGCTCGAAGCGGATGCGGTAGGAGTCGAGCACCTCGGAGCCCCAGGAGTTGGAGCCGAGGCCGAGCATCCGGTCGTTGATGTTGACGGTCACGGTGTCGCGCCGCTTCAGGTCGGTCACGTGCCGCGCCTCGTCGATGTCCTGGCAGGTGTAGGGCCACGCGGAGAACGAGAACGGGTCGGCAGCGGCGTCCGTCGTGCGGGTGACGAGCAGTCCGTCGCCGTGGCCGGAGCGCAGCGCCACCCAGCGCACGTCCTCGTGGTTGGCGCAGTCCTGCGGCACCACGTACGGGGTGAACATCCCGTCCACGTCGCCGCGGTAGTGGCCGATCACGTTGGCGGTGAGCGAATCGGGGTAGTTCTCCCCCGGCCCGCGGCCGTACCATTCGACGTTGCGGTCGGCTCCCGGCACCTCGAAGGTCAGGCCGATGCGCGGGATGATGTCGTGGAAGTCGCCGTACGGCTCGCCGCTGACGGCGAGGTCGACGCGGCCGCTCGGGTGGACCGTGTAGACCAGCGTCACACGCATGCCGTAGGCGTACACGGGCGGGGCGATGCGCTGGGCGACCTCGACGACCACGTCGCCGCCGTCGCACCGCCATTCGACCGACCGGGTCGAGGTCTGCATGACGTGCGTGAGATTGGGCTGCCAGATGGTGTCGAATTCCTGCTGGTAGTTGTCGATGAGCGGGCGCCAGAACCCGACGCGCGGGCCGGAGGCGAGCACGCTGCGGCCGGCGGCCGTCCACGAGGCGATCTCGCCGCTCACCAGGTCGAAGACGATGGCGTCGTCGCCGCTGCCGACGCGCAGGGTCAGGCCGTCGTCCCTCGCCTCGAGGGCGGGCAGGGCGCGCGGCGCGACGGCCGGCCTGGGCCGGTTGGCAACGGGGAACTGGTAGATGCCGATCTCGCGCATGGCGTCGGCCCACGGATGGGCCGCGGTCGAATGGACGCGCGCGGTGAGCAGCGTCTCGCCGGACGCGGCCGGCACCGCCTTGAACGGGATCGCCACGCTGCCGCCCGGTTCGACCGGGCCCGGCTCCACGGCGACGCCGCGCACCGGATCGCCGTCCACCACCGTCTCGAGCGTGATACGGATGTCGTCCAGCGTGGTGAAGTAGCGCTTGTTGGTCACGGTGAGCACGCCGCGGCCGGCATCGTAGGCGAGCTTGACCGGGCAGATCACCTGACGGTATTCGGTCAGGCCGGGGCTCGGCTCCTGCCACGGGAAGACCATGCCGTCGATGCAGAAGTTCGCGTTGTTCGGGTAGTCGCCGTTGTCGCCGCCGTACATGTCGTAGTAGCGGCCGTCCTCGGTGTAGGCGGCCAAGCCATGGTCGCACCACTCCCAGATGAAGTGGCCCTGGATGGAATCCCAGCGGTCGAACACCTGCTGGTACTCGCTCAGGCCTCCCGGGCCGTTGCCCATCGAATGGCCGTATTCGCAGTTGATGCGCGGCTTGGGACCGGGGTGCTCGCCGAAGTCGTTCATCTGCGAGACGCGCGAGTACATCGTGGAGATCACATCGACGCTGTCGGCGTTGCGGTCCTCCTCGTAGTGCAACGGGCGGGTGTCGAGTTCGCGGGCCTTGGCGCACATCGCCCGGATGTTGCAGCCGTAGCCGGATTCGTTGCCCATCGACCATATGACGATCGAGGCGTGGTTGCGCTCCTGCATGACGAGCCGCTCGATGCGGTCGACGTAGGCGGCCTCCCACTCGGGGTCGTCGGTGATGGTGGCGATGTTGCCGATGTTCTCGAAGCCGTGGCTCTCCATGTCGGTCTCGGCCACGAGCATGATGCCGTACTCGTCGCACAGCTCGTAGAAGCGCGGATCGTTGGCGTAGTGCGAGGTGCGCACGGCGTTGATGTTGTGCCGCTTCATCATCTCGAGATCGCGGCGCATGCGCTCGACGCCGACCGCGCGGCCCTTGTGGTCGTCGTGGTCGTGGCGGTTGACGCCGTGCATCTTGAAGTAGGCGCCGTTGAGCAGGATGCGGCCACCCTCGATGGTCACCTCGGCCAGACCCTGGCGGTGCGGCACGATCTCGGAGACGCCGTGCTCGCCCTCGACGGTGATGGTCATGTCATAGAGGAACGGCTCCTCGGGGTTCCAAAACCGCGCGCCCTCGATGCGCACGGCGGCCTCGCCGTACGGATCGACCTCGGTTTCGGCCACGACGCGGCCCTCCTCGGCGAACCGGACCGTGATGCGGCTGGCGCCGGTTGCCGCGACGGCGACGTTCACCTCGGCCGCGGAGCCGTCGCGGTGCGTGCGCACGCGGAAGTCCTCGAGGCGGGCGGCCGGGCGCTCCATCAGGTAGACGTCGCGGAAGATGCCGGAGGCCCACCACATGTCCTGATCTTCGATGTAGGTGCCGTCGGAGTACTGCAGCACCTTGACCGCGAACAGGTTGGCGCCCTCGCGGATGTGATCGGTGACGTCGAATTCGGCGCTCAGCCTCGAGCCCTTGGTCATGCCGACGTACCGGCCGTTGACGTAGATCTCCGCGTAGCTTTCCACGCCGTCGAAGCGCAGGATCTCGCGGGCGTCGCCGGACGGGGCGGCGAGGGTGACGATACGCTGGTAGACGCCGGTCGGGTCGTCGCCGGGGACGTACGGCTGGTCGACCGGGAAAGGGAAGCCCTCGTCGGTGTACGCGAGCTTGCCGTAGCCGTCGATCTGCCACAGGTGCGGCACCTCGACGGTGTCCCAGTCCTCGGCGTAGGTGCCGAGGTCGCGGTCGGTCACGGCCTTGGGGCCGGCGAACAGGCGGAAGCGCCACGGGCCGGACAGCTGGACGAAGCCGCGGGACAGCTCGCGACTGCGGGTCGCGGCCAGTCCCTCGTTCTCGTAGCCGAGGAAATAGGCGTGGGGGGCCAACCTGTTGCGGTTGGTGAGTTTGGGGTTCTCCCAATCATTGATGGTCGCCATCGGCGGTGTTCTCCTTCAGGGTCTTCATTGACGTGCGGTGATCGCTGTCTCGTGATCGTCGAGCGTGGATCGTTGGGTGCGGAGGCCACGCGGTTCGCGTGTTCCTCGCGGTCTTCACGATCGTTTGTGCAACCGGTTGCCCTAACCATAACACGGGTTCGACGTGTTATGCAACCGGTTGTCCTCCATCTGCGTGTCGCCCGTGATTCCGCTGATTCCGCGGTGCCGGGCGACGGGGACGCACATCGGGACCACGGCCCGCGACATGCCCGCGGCCCGGCGCCGGACGGCCCACCTTGGGGCGTACACTGAGGCTATCGCGGCCCCGCTCCTGTCCGACGCACGCGCGGCGGCCGCATGGCAGGATGCCCGTGGCGGATCATCCGCGCACGGGGACGCCGATCATCAATACCGCCGAAAGGAGGCGCGTCATGACCATCGCCAAACGCGCCAGCGTCACACTCGCCGATGTCGCCGAAGCCGCCGGGGTGTCGCGTTCCACGGCCTCGCGGGCGCTCAACGATTCGCCCCGCATCAGCGACGCCACCAAGCAGCGCATCAGCGAGATCGCCGCACGCATCGGATTCGTGCCCAACGCGCAGGCGCGGGCGCTGGCCGTCGGCCGGGCGGAGACCATTGCCATGCTGGTCACCGAGCCGCTCTACGAGCTGTTCACCGATCCGACCTACGGCGTGTTCCTGAGCGGCATCACCGAGCGGCTGGCGGAATCGGAATATCTGCCGGTGCTGCTGCAGGCCTCCTCGGCGCACGAACGCGAGCGCGTGCAGCGCCATCTGGAACGCAAGTCCTTCGACGCGGTCATCGACATCTCGCCCTACGAGGGCAGCGAACTGCTCGACGTGTTGCGCGATCTGGCGATTCCGACCGTGCTGTGCGGCCAGCTCGACGGCCATCCGTACGAGCGCGTCTTCTCGACCGTGTATTCCGATGATTTCGCCGGCGCGCAGCTCGCGGCCAACGCGATGAAGGAGCGCGGCCGGCGCCACTGCGTGGCCATCGTCGGCCCGATGGAGAATCCGGCGTCCATCGACCGCGTCAAGGGGTACCGGCAGGTGTTCGGGGATGCGCTGGACGACGGCCATGTCGTCTTCACCGGCTGGGGCGCCTCCGACGGATTCACCGCCATGCGCCGCATGCTCGAGCTTCACCCCGGCCTCGACGGCGTGCTGGCCGGTTCGGACCGCATCGCGGCCGGCGCGATCGAGACGCTGCAGGCCAACGGCTTCGCCGTGCCCGGCGACGTGTCCGTGATCGGCTTCGACGACCACCCGATCGCGCAGACGACCACGCCGCGCCTCACCACCGTGCATCAGCCGCTGCACGAGGAGGGCCGCCTGGCCGCCGACATCGCCATGCGCATGATCGACGGCGAGGCGCCATCCACCACCGTGCTCGACATGGAGCTGATCCGCCGCGATTCGCTGTGACGGCCCGCACTGCCCGCGATAGCGCCGCGGCTAATCCCCCCCCCTCAGCTACGGGCTACTGGCATCTCCGCCATACGTCCGCTTAATAATTCTGGCTCCCCTCTCTGAGGGGAGCTGACCGCAAAGCGGCCTGAGGGGAGCATTATCACGAACGCCTGAATCAAGCCGATTCGCGTGTGCTCCCCTCAGTCGGCTACGCCGACAGCTCCCCTCAGAGAGGGGAGCCAGAATTATTGACTAATGACGCCGATCCGCTAGTCGCGGCTGCCGAGCAGCCGCAGGATGTACAGGAACATGTTCACGAAGTCGAGGTAGAGGTTGAGCGCGCAGATGACCGACACCTTCCTGATCATCTCCGGGCCCTGCGCCTCGTAGGCCTGGAACAGCGCGCGGGTCTGCTGCGCGTCGTAGATCGTCATGCCGGCGAACAGGATCAGGCCGATAGCGCACACCATCTGGGTCGCGCCGCTGACCGGGAGGAACGAGAGGATCACCTGCGAGATGATGAGCACGATCAGGCCGACCATAAGGATCGGGCCGGCCTTGAGCATGTTGAACTTCGTGGTCATGCCGAACATGGTGAGCACGAGGAAGAACAGCGCGCACATGCCGAGCGCCAGGCCGATCGAACCGAGATCGTACACCAAGAAGATCGAGCTGAGGGTGAATCCCATCAGCGCGGCGTACACGTAGAACATCACGCGCGCGGTGGACGCCTTGATCTTCATGATGCGCGCGCCGAGATAGAGCGCCAGGCCGATCTGCACGATGGCGAGGCCGAAGACGCCGATCATTCCGGTGGACTGGAGGAACGCGATGTACATACCGCTCATCTGCGCGAGCACGGCGACCACCGCGGTGACGATCAGGCCGATCGTCATCTCGCCGTAGGCGCGCGTGACGGACGCGCGCTGCGCCTCCTGCACCTGCTCGTACGAGTACGCGGTCTGCGCGTTCATCGTGGCGGTGCCGTTCGGCGCATAGGCGTACTGCTGGCCGTACGGCTGCCCGTACTGCTGACCATTGACGTTGTTGTACTGCGGATTCCTGCCGTCCTGCGGCTGCTGTCCGAATGCCATGGGGACTCCTTTTATCGTGTGACACCATCCTACGTGACGTCACCTTGGAATTCCATGAATTTCAGCCCTGCGCATGGAATCGGCACAAGCCGGAAAGGTCGGCTCCGGCGGCGCCATCCGGCACCGGAGCTCCGTTCGCGGTCATCCACCGGCGCCGCACCGTCACTGCAGCGCGAAGGTATGCGTCACCTTGGCCTTGCCGTTCATCGACAGCAGGCGCGACACCTCCACGGTGACCTCGGTGTCGTTCTCCAGCACGTACCCCATCGTGACCGTGGCGGTGGCGCCGGGCTGCACATCGGCCAGATACGAGTTCGCGTCGTACCCCTGAGGAGAGCCGGCATAGACCGCCATGCCCAGCTCATGGCCGTTCTGGAACGCCTGCGGGTGGGCGAGCGCCGCGAACGAATTGTTGCCGCTGCCGTTGTTGGTCCACTCGTAGGTGATGAGCACGGTCGGCTTGCCCTCATAGTCGGCGTCGCTGGCCACCGCGGAGACGATCCTGACGTGGAAGTCGCCCAGGTCGCCCTCCGTGTCCATCGGGCCGTCGGACTGCTTATCGGCGGACGCGCCGCCGGACTGCGTATCTCCGGACTTCGCATCCGCGGAGCCGCTGCCACCGGACTTCGCGCCGGTCTGCGACGATGAGCCGCCGACGGCGTCGTCGAGCGCCTTGCTGAACGACGCCTGCATGGCCAGCGTGATCACGATGGCGAGCACCGACAGCACCGCGGCCACGATGGTCAGCGCCTTGCCGCGCTTGCGCCCGCGCAGCGTGCCGACAAGGCCGATCACCGCCAGCACCGCGCCGACCACGCCCAGTATGGCTGCGGCATTGTTGATGATCGGCACGAAGCTCAGCACCAGCGCCAGCGTGCCCAGCACCAATGCGATGATGCCGCATATGCTGACGCCGACCGGCTCGCCGTGCTCCGGAGCGACATTCGCTGGAGCAGCGTTCACCGGGCCGATGTTCATATCGGGATGCCCCATATCCATGATTCCTTCTTTCCTTGAACCGTCATGCATCGCGCCCTCGGCGCGGTACGCCCGACACTATCCCAGTCCGAATCTCCCCGACAGTGCCCGAACGGCCATTTCCGAATACCCGTTCGGGCAGGCACACCCGCCCCTCCGTCCGGTGGCGCCACCCGGAGGAGCGGCCGTACAGTGGTGGCATGACCATTCCCCTTCCCTACCCCGACCGATCCGGCCACGCCGGCCCCGAGCGGACCGATGCCGATCTCCATGGGTTCCTGAGGCCGTCCCCGGAGGACGAGGTGAGCGTCGTCACCCGGCGCTGGTGCACGGCGACGATGATTCCGGCCGCCGTGTTCATGTGCCTGACGCAGGTGTCGTTCGCGGCCCAGCCGTACATTCACGATGCGTCCGACGCCCGGTACCTGTGGATGATCCTCGCCACGCTGCTGGCGTTTCCCCTCCCCTTCGTGCTGGTCGCAAGGCGCAGCCACCCCGAACCGGTGTTCTGGGCGTGCTGCGCCATCGTGCTGATATTCCCCTACGACCCGCTGCTGATGCTCATGGCGCTCACCTCGCTGCTGGCTCGGCGGTCCTCACGGATCCGTTCGCTGCGCGCGATCGCCGCGGCCGCCGCGGTCAGCGTCTGGTGCCAGCTGCGCGACGCGCTGCGGCCGGCGGAATCGTCCCTGTGGCATGCGGTGTTCGCCAGGCCGAAGAACGGCGACGACACCGCGCCGACGGTGATGCTGGCCGGCGACGCCACCATCATCGTCACCGCAATCGTCGTCTCTCTGATCGCCACCTTGATCGCCGTGCTGGTCGGGCTGCACATCCGGTCGCGGGCGCGCCTGCACGAGGCGGATGCGCGGACCCAGGCCGCGCAGCACCAGGCGGCCAGCCTGCAGAGCGACCTCGACAACCAGCGACTGTCCGACGCGATCGCCGCCGAAACCCACGACACGCTCGCCCATTCCCTGTCGCTGATCGCGCTGAACGCGAGCGCCCTGCAGGCCGAGGCCGGCAAATTGGCCGCGGACACCGTATCCGGCGGCCCGGCCGCGCATCCCTCCCCCGCCTCCGACATCCACCGGCAGGCGGCGACGATCGCGCGCCGGGCCGAGGACATCCGGCGCCAGGCGGCCGGGGCGCTGGACGAGGCGCACGCGCTGATCGACATGCTGCGCCACCCGCAGCAGGCGTGGGAGCAGCTGTCGCCGGACGCGGACACCGCCCTGACCCGCGAATCGATGGATGCGCTGATCGGCGACGCGCGCGAGGCCGGCATGACGCTCAACACGTGGATCGACATCCGCCAGCTGACCGATCTTGACGACCGCATCGGCAAGATCGCCTACCGGGCGGTGCAGGAGGGGCTGACGAACGCACGGCGCCACGCCGCCGGGGCACCGGTCTCCCTGGAGGTCACGGCGAATCCCGAAACCGGCATCCATGTCCATGTCAGCAATCCGACGGCCCCCGACCCCGACGGGCCGCGGCCCGATCCGGACGGTCACCGCGGCACGGGGCTCTCCTCCCTGACGGCCCGCGTGCGCTCGGCGGGCGGCACGTGCCGGCACGGCCTCGACGACCGCCTCGTCTTCCATGTGGATGCGGCGCTGCCGTGGGTTCCGGCTCCCGGCGCCGATCGGGATCGGCCGGAAGCCGGCGGCGTGCCGGTAAGATGAAGCCGTGAACGAAGCAGAGAAGAATCCCGTCACGGTCAGCGTCATCGACGACGACCCCATGGTGTGTCAGGCTATGCGCCTGATCCTGACCGACTATTCGCAGGGGCGCATCACGGTCGCGTCCACGTCCACGGACGGCGCCGGCGCCCTTGAACGAGCCGCCGCCGAGCACCCGGACGTGGTGCTGATGGACGTGGCGATGCCCGGCATGGACGGCATCGAGGCCACCCGACGGCTGCGCGCGCTCCCCCAGGCTCCGCATGTGCTGATCCTCACCTCGCTCAACCCGTCGAATACCGTGTCGCGCGCGATCGAGGCCGGCGCGGAGGGCTTCGTATCGAAAACCGACGCGCCCGAGGAGATCATCCGCCGCGTGCTCGGCGTGCGCACCGGAACACCGCAGTTCAACACGGCCAGTCAGCGGCAGCTGATCGACGATCTGCACCATCAGCGGCCGACGGCCAGACGGGATGAGGCCAGGCGGATGCTCGACTCCCTGCCGGCCCGGGAACGCGAAGCGGTGGTGCTCGCCGCCGAAGGATATACGAACGCGCAGATCGCCTCGCGCATGTTCATCTCCGAGCGTACGGCGAAGGCGCATCTGTCGAGCGCGGCCGACCGGCTCGTCATGGGCCGCGTGCAGATGGCGCGGCTGGTGGAGCGCGCCGATCTGCCGGATCCGGACTGACCCATCGGCATGATCGCGGGGCATCGGACCGGACATCGGGTCCGCCCGCGAAGCACGGCCGGACGGCAACGCTGGTAGGCTGGTAGACGACCGGTCGCGGCTCCGCGGGGGTGCGGCCGACCATGACGCCGCGACGCATCAGCGTCCCCGCAGCACGCCAGCAACACGAAGGGGAATCATGGCAATCAGCGCCACCGAGCAACCGTTGGGCAAAGTATTCACCCCGGATTATCAGTTCACCATCCCGTCATTCCAGCGCGCGTACATCTGGAAGACGGAACACATCCTCCAGCTGGTCAACGATCTGCACGAAGCCTGTAAGACCCCGGACACCCCGTATTTCCTCGGGTCCCTGATCCTGGTGCGCGAGGGCGGCAACCGGTTCTCGGTCATCGACGGGCAGCAGCGGCTCGTATCGCTGTCGATCATCATCGCGACGCTGCGCGATCTGGAGCAGGACCCCGAGTGGATGCGCCTGCTGGACGCGCTGATCGTGGAGCCGGGCGACAAGCTGCGCGGCATCAGGACCGAGCCTCGCCTCGCGCTGCGCGAGCGCGACGCCGCATTCTTCCGCGAATACGTGCAGGAGGGCAATCTCGAGGCGCTGTTCGACATGGGCGACGAGGACTGGACCTCCAACGCCCAGCGCAACATCACGCTCAACACCAAGGCGACCTACGACGCGCTGGACGCCCTCAGCGAGGACGAGCGCCACCGGTTCGCCTCCTACCTGGTCAAGTCGGTCACGCTGGTCATCGTCACCACCGACGATCTGGACGGCGCGCACCGCATCTTCGACGTCATGAACATGCGCGGCCTGCCGCTGACGCCGTCCGCCGTGTTCAAGGCCAAGGCGATCGCCGGCATGAACGCGGCCGCAGCCGACGCCTACGCCGCGCGCTGGGACGACATCATGGACCCGCTCGGCGACGACGCCCTGCATGTCGAGGAGTTCTTCTCCTACCTGCACATGGCGCTCACCTACAGGCCGGACAGCGGCAAGCTGATCCAGGATTTTCTCGACGGGGTGCTGCAGCCGTATCTCGCGGCCGGAACCGCCACGTCGTTCATCGACAAGGTGCTGGCGCCGTATGCCGTGGCATGGCGGATGCTTGACAGGCCGTCCGATACGGTGCTGCCCGACAAGGTCAAGGACCTGCTGGAATCCCTGAACGACTATCGCAACCACGAGTGGAAGCCCGTGGCCATGTGGGCGCTGGTCCACTCGTTCAGGAACCTGGGCAGCCCCGACATCTCCCCGTTCGTGGCGGTCGGGTCCCATGCCGCGCGCAGCGCCGCCGCCACGCGGCTGTCGCTCGAATCACACGACACGCAGCGGCTGGAGGAGATCCTGACCGCGCTGGAGCGCGTGACCGGCATCGACAGCCTCAACCGGCGCAGCGTACTGGTGCGGCGGGGCCATGCGGTGACCGCCCTGCGCGATCTGGACAAGGGCTATCCGGTACGCC
>SKEZ01001495.1_pt1 | contig 12756 bp, 8 predicted proteins | sample 4843881 | NCBI WGS metagenome assembly SKEZ01 (sample SAMN11008796, study PRJNA524170) | human gut metagenome | isolation source: fecal sample from pouch patient p1, p46 | place: Israel: Tel-Aviv | reverse complement strand
AAAAAAGGCAATACTACCCTGCACCGGTCCCCATGCATTGGTTAATACTACACTGGATAATGAATACCACCCCATTCCAGAGGCAAACGCCAGTCCTTGCGTAATGGGCATAGCCAAAACAAGAGCAGCAATGATACCACCTAGTAATGAAGTAAAAGTAAACACCATTCCCGTTTGGAAACCTCGTTTATTGAAAAGAGCTTCTTTCAAGGAAATGCCGTTATTTCTTAGCTGAATCCCCACAAAGAAAATCAGTACAATCAATACATACAGATTAATACCTGTAGGTAACATGAGATAGGATTTGAATAAGAAACCACAAAGGGTGCCAATTACCACTGTGCCGGAAAGTTTGAGAGAGTCAATTAAGGAGTGCCAACGAGAATCAATTTTACCTTGTGATTTAAGTGGCTCAGCTGGGTTAAAGCGATCGTAAAGCATCAGGCCAATCATATTTGAACCCAAAATGATCGCAGATAACGCCAATGCGGTTGTACCAATAATAGGGAGTTTATGTTCTAAATCATCCAATTGACCAAGCAAATACCCCATTAAGAAAAGGATGATGTAAAGCAAAAACATGACGATATGATTAATCTTTGCGATATAGGATTTATTATTGACCTTCAGTAGATAGCCTAACACCATCGGTACCAAGACAATTAATAAGCCATTTATCATATCCTGCATCACACTTCTCCTTTATTATTCCATTGAGTCTAGCATACCCCTTTTCTACTATTTTTCAAAGCGCATAAAAAAAGTGCGGTCAAAATTAACCGCACTTTTAATCATCTGAAAAATAAAAACTGACTAGCTATTTACTCGACGGCGAGTCGCTACGGCATCAGATAACTGTTTCAACAAGATTTCTGTATCTTCCCAACCAATACAAGCGTCAGTAATACTTTGTCCGTAAGTATGCGCTTTACCATCCACTAAATCTTGACGACCTTCAACGATATGGCTCTCTACCATCACACCAAAGATTTGTTTTGAACCACCTGCGATTTGCTGACAAACATCTTCACAAACCTCCATTTGTTTTTTAAATTGTTTGCTACTATTTGCATGACTGAAATCAATCATTACATGTGGAATACGACCTGATTTTTCGATCTCTGCACAAACTTTTGAAATATCTTCTGCTTTATAGTTAGGGCCTTTATCGCCACCACGTAAAATAATATGGCAGTCTTCATTTCCTTTTGTTGAAACAATAGCAGAATGACCAAATTTAGTTACGGATAAGAAATAATGAGAAGCTTCTGCTGCGCCCATTGCATCTAATGCCACTTTCACGCCACCATTTGTGCCATTTTTAAAGCCTACCGCACAAGATAATCCTGAAGCTAACTCACGGTGAACTTGGGATTCAGTTGTTCTCGCACCAATTGCGCCCCAGCTCATAAAATCAGCGACGTATTGAGGGGTGATCATATCTAAAAACTCACCAGCCGATGGTACGCCCAAGTTATTGATGTCAGATAACAATTTACGCGCAATACGTAAACCATCATTTAAACGATACGTATCATTTAAATAAGGATCGTTAATTAAGCCTTTCCAGCCCACTGTTGTACGCGGTTTTTCAAAGTAAACGCGCATCACCACTTCAAGTGTATCTTTATATTCATCACGTAATACTTTTAAACGTTTTGCGTAATCTAATGCCGCTTTAGGATCATGTATAGAACAAGGACCAATTACCACAAGTAAACGGTCATCTTTTCCATGAATAATATTGTGGGCATGTAAACGGGTTTCACGAACTAACTCAGCTGCTTCTTCACTTGCAGGAAATTTTTCTAATAAAGCAATGGGAGGCAATACCTGATCCACTTTTTCAATCCGGGTATCGTCATTTGCAACTTTTATTTCGATATCTTCTTTCTTCGTCGCCATATGTCACTCTCTAAATCTTAAATGTTGTGCTTAAAATCTAATGGCGTTACTCTACACCTATTTTTTGTACTAGTAAACTAGTTCATTTGAATTCATACACTAATTTTATACAATTGCATAAAACTTGTACTCATTAAGCAATCCAAGTAGGTCGTTATTAAACTACCTTTCACTTTATCTGGCAAGGATTTTGGCGTAAAAATAGGTTGTACCTGCTACATTTAAAACAGCTCCCCTGTTTATTCTCCAAAATACACAAATAAATTAAATAAAGTGTGGTCATAAAAAACAATTTCAATTCCAACCGCACTTTTTTAAATATTTTTTTAAACTCCCTTGTTTTTACTGAACATTTCCCCCATTTCTTTGTCTGAATGAACACTTATTCAGTCATTTATTTTTACTTGGAGAACTCTATGAAGAAAAGAAATTTTGTATTAACCGGCATCGCATTAGGTTTAAGCGTGTTTGCGACCTCTTTATCCGTTCAAGCGGCTATTCCAAATGAAATCGTAGAACAAGGCAGCCTAGCGCCAATGTTAGAAAAAGCGCAAGCAGCAGTTGTGACTCTTTCAGTTGAAGGCAAAGCAAAAGCAAACAGCCGTTCAGCATTACCTGATGATATTCCGGAAGAATTTAAATTTTTCTTTGGTGATCAATTTGGCGAACAATTTGGTGGAAACCGTGGCTCATCGCGCAACTTCCGAGGTTTAGGTTCAGGCGTGATTATCAATGCAGATAAAGGCTATGTTTTAACTAACAATCACGTGGTAGATGGTGCGGATAAAATTACCGTAAAATTACAAGACGGACGTGAATTCAAAGCAAAACTCGTTGGAAAAGATGAACAATCTGATATCGCTTTAGTACAAATCGAAAAACCAACTAATCTTACTGCTATAAAAATGGCTGACTCCGATAAATTACGTGTAGGTGATTTCACCGTTGCTATCGGTAATCCATTCGGTTTAGGTCAAACTGTAACCTCTGGTATCGTTTCAGCACTAGGTCGCTCTACCGGTTCTGATAGTGGTGCATATGAAAACTATATTCAAACCGATGCGGCGGTAAACCGTGGTAACTCTGGCGGTGCATTATTGAATTTACAAGGTGAATTAATTGGTATCAATACGGCTATTATTTCTCCAAGTGGCGGTAACGCCGGGATTGCCTTTGCAATTCCAAGCAACCAAGCCAACAATCTTGTACAACAAATCTTAGAATTTGGTGAAGTACGCCGTGGTTTACTCGGTATTAAAGGTGGCGAATTAAATGCAGATTTAGCGAAAGCCTTTAATGTCAGTGCGCAACAAGGTGCTTTTGTGAGTGAAGTCATTCCAAATTCTGCTGCCGAAAAAGCAGGCTTAAAAGCGGGTGATGTAATTACCGCAATGAATGGTCAAAAAATTTCAAGCTTCGCCGAAATGCGAGCCAAAATCGCAACTTCTGGTGCGGGCAAAGAAATTGAGCTTACTTATTTACGTGATGGTAAATCTGAAAACGTAAAAGTGACCTTACAAGCAGACGATGGCACTCAAACTGCGAGCAAAACGGAACTTCCAGCATTAGATGGTGCAACCTTAAGCAACTATGATGCAAAAGGCGTGAAAGGTGTGGAAATTAGCAAAGTACAGCCAAATTCAATGGCGGCACAACGCGGTTTAAAATCGGGTGATATCATCATCGGCATCAACCGTCAGCCAATTGAAAGCACGCAAGACTTACGCAAAGCGCTAGATGAAAAACCATCTGCTGTTGCACTCAATATCTTACGTGGTAAAAATAACTTCTACTTATTAGTGCAATAAAATGAAAGAGCGGTCAATCTGGCCGCTCTTTTTCTTTATTCCGATACCATAAACTGCTCTCTCAATTGATGAAGCTGATCGCGTACTGCAGCGGCTTTTTCAAACTCAAGATCTTGAGCAAATTTATACATTTGTTGTTCCAATTTCTTAATTTGTTGTTGGAATTCTTTGGCTGATTTAGGCGCATTGTAAAGTGCGGTCGGTTCAGCTGCCGTTTTTCCACGCTGTTTCGATTTCGCTTTTTGATTTGCACCTTGGCCAATATCTAACAACTCTCCGACTTTCTTATTCAATGCCTGTGGAACAATACCGTGCTCTTCATTGTATTTCATTTGTTTTTCACGACGGCGATTGGTTTCGGTAATGGCTTTTTCCATAGATTTAGTCATGCTATCAGCATACAAAATCGCTTTACCATTCAAGTTTCGAGCGGCACGACCGATTGTTTGTATTAAGGAGCGTTCAGAACGCAAGAAACCTTCTTTATCCGCATCTAAAATGGCAACAAGAGAAACCTCTGGAATATCCAGCCCCTCACGTAATAAGTTGATACCGACCAACACATCGAATTCACCTAAACGTAAATCACGAATAATCTCTACACGCTCAACGGTATCAATATCTGAATGCAAATAACGCACACGAATGCCGTGTTCGTCTAAGTAATCCGTTAAATCTTCTGCCATTTTCTTCGTTAGCGTCGTCACTAAAACACGCTCATTTTTATCCGCTCTTTGACGCGCTTCAGACAGCAAATCATCCACTTGAATGGATACTGGACGAATTTCAATTTGTGGATCGAGTAAGCCCGTTGGACGTACCACCTGATCGACTATTTCACTGCCCGATTTTTCCAACTCATAAGGGCCTGGTGTCGCTGAAACGTAAATCGTCTGCGGCGCTAAACGCTCAAACTCTTCAAAGCGTAATGGACGGTTATCCAATGCAGAAGGCAAGCGGAAACCATATTCGACCAAGGTTTCTTTGCGCGAACGGTCACCACGATACATCCCACCAATTTGCGGCACAGTCACGTGTGATTCATCAATAATCAAAATCGCATCAGACGGCATATAATCAAATAATGTCGGAGGCGGTTCCCCCTCATTTCGGCCAGAAAGATAGCGTGAATAGTTTTCGATTCCCGAGCAATAGCCGAGCTCATTCATCATCTCAATGTCAAATTGCGTACGTTGGGTTATACGCTGCTCTTCCAGCAATTTATGTTCCTTAATGAAATATTCACGGCGTTGCACAAGCTCCGCTTTGATTTTTTCAATAGCATCTAAAATACGCTCTCTTGGCGTCACATAGTGGGTTTTCGGATACACCGTAAAACGCGGAACAGCGCCAAAACTAGTACCAGTTAAAGGATCAAATAAACTTAAACGTTCAATTTCATCATCAAATAATTCAATTCGTACCGCTCGATCGTCAGATTCTGCAGGGAAAATATCAATCACTTCACCGCGCACACGGAATGTACCACGCTGAAAGGCCTGATCGTTTCTTGTATATTGTAATTCCGCTAACTTCGCTAAAATCTGACGCTGATCGATAATGGCACCTTGCTGTAAATGCAACATCATCTGCAAATAGCTATCTGGATCGCCCAAACCATAAATTGCTGATACGGATGCCACTACGATAGTATCTCGACGCTCCAAAAACGACTTCGTGGCAGAAAGACGCATCTGTTCAATTTGATCATTAATTGAAGCATCTTTCTCAATAAAGGTATCACTACTCGGTACATAAGCTTCTGGCTGATAATAATCATAGTATGAAACGAAATATTCCACTGCGTTTTCAGGAAAGAACGCTTTCATTTCAGCATAAAGCTGAGCAGCGAGGGTTTTATTTGGGGCAAGTAACATCGCCGGGCGATTTAATGTCGCTATGACATTTGCAATGGTAAATGTTTTGCCTGACCCCGTTACCCCTAGAAGTGTTTGATGGGCCAAACCATCCTCTAAATTTTCGACTAATTTTTCGATTGCTTGGGGCTGATCGCCAGAAGGTTTAAAATCGGAATGAAGGATAAAAGGCTTAGTATTAATTTTCTCTGCCATAAGTGCGGTCAATTTTTTAGGTATTTTAGAAATGGAGCTATTTTAGCACATTTATTGCTCCAAATTGAGTGATAAAAATCCAAGTTTTACACATACTTAGGCGTGTCAAGTCTGAAACACTTCAAAATTGAAAAATATTTTATTTTTTTTGCTGGACTTTATGCAACATATTGATATTTAAAAGAATATTCACTTATGGCTAATAGATGAACAATTTAAGGAAAAGCCAGTCTGCACCAGTGGTTGACCATTTTAAACAAAAACAATCCACAAAGTTATCCACAGGCTTTGTGGATAGAAAAAAGTGCAAAATTTTTTATGATTTTTTTCATTTTTGGTATTGACAAGAAGTGGTCCGATCATTAAAATGCGCGCCTATTCTTTGTGATACCAAATTTATTCCTCCTTAGTTCAGTCGGTAGAACGGTGGACTGTTAATCCATATGTCGCAGGTTCGAGTCCCGCAGGAGGAGCCAAATTTCTCTTTTGGTTTAGCTTTCGTTTGTCTCCTTTTACGAATCCTAAATTAGTAGCCAAAAGAATTTAAGCCCATCGTGTTGATGGGCTTTATTTTTATCTAATCTATACTGATTTAATGAATTATCAGGCTAATTTAATGCTGAACGATCATCGATTAAATTATCGCATTCCCAGCCGATATAATCGCCAGAGAACTCCATGGCTAGCTTTTCAAAGCGCTCTACCCACTCGAAGATCTCATTACTGTCTAATGAAAGCTCTTGCTCCAATTTCACCATAAAGTAAGGTTCTTCATCTTCTTCTGTTTGAATGGCTTGGCTAGAATATTTCAACGTATTAAAAGACACTTGTCCGAGCGTTAATTCATCCATAAAGGGAAACATCTTCTCTTCTTCATCAAAATGGAAAGTATGCTCAATTAAATAAGTGTCGCTTAAATTACGCCCTTTGCTATTCAGCATACTCAAAATCTCTTCTGTCGCATTTAATTTCATTTCTAATGGTGAAGCCAACAAGAAATCGAAATAGGTATCCCAATTTGGATCATTCTGTACGTTGATTTCTGAGACAAAATCGAGTTGTTGAAGGGCTTCTTTAAGCAAAGCATCATGTTCACAATAGAAATGCATTTTTGCCTGATGATTGCAAATAAAGTGCCCAGCAAAAAAAACATTTGGAAGTGCGGTCAATTGTGCAAGGATTTTAAAAAGACGATTAATTAATTTTTCATATTCGTCTTCATTCGGCAAACCGTCCTTATCTCCCTGATAAGGTACGGTAAATTGCACAACTTTACTAAGATGCTTACCATGATAAACATCCAAATCTTCAATATTTGCGGTAAACACGGCAGGCATGCCATTCACTTGGGAACGATAATTCTGCCAATTTGCCATATCCATGTTGCTTTCCTATTTAAATTCTGCCCAGATTGGTGCGTGATCTGACGGTTTTTCCATTGCACGAATATCTAATGCAATGCCAACATCAACGCAACGCTCTGCTAATTGACGATTCACTAAAATATGATCGATACGTAATCCACGGTTATCATCAAAACCTTTTGAGCGATAATCAAACCACGAGAACTTGTCATTGACTGTTGGGTTTAATTTGCGGAACGTATCTTCCAAGCCATAATCGTATAAGCGTTGATACCATTCACGCTCTTCGGGTAAGAATGAGCATTTGCCAGTACGCAACCAACGCTTACGGTTTTCATCGCCAATGCCAATATCTAAATCGCTTGGACTGATATTCATATCGCCCATAATTAACACTGGATTGGCTTTATCGTGATCTTGTTCTAAATAGCGTTGAAGATCCGCATAAAATTTTTCTTTTGCCGGAAACTTGGTTTCATGAGCACGACTTTCGCCCTGTGGGAAATAGCCATTAATTACCGTTAACAAACCAAATGGCGTTTCTAAATCCGCCATAATTATGCGTTTTTGCGCATCTTCATTATCAGTTGGAAAACCACGACGCACCGCTTTTGGTTCTTGTTTGGTTAACAGTGCTACACCGTAATGCCCTTTTTGCCCATGGTGAAAAACGTGATAGCCCAGATTGTCTGTAATTGCATAAGGAAAATCTTCATCCGCGACTTTAATTTCTTGTAAACCAATCACATCCGGTTGGTATTTTTCAATAATTGCTTCGAGTTGATGAGGGCGGGCACGTAAACCATTAATATTAAAAGAGATAAATTTCATTTTTATTCCTAATGTGAAAAATTGTGGCTATTATACAAAATAATTGAAATCTTAACCGCACTTTTCCTCTTATAACGGAAGAAGTTACGCCTATTAATGTAATTACTCTTCAGTTTTAATCAAATGAATTTTGATCCTTCTTTCTCATTAAAATTTTTCCTAAAAACTCACTTTATAAATAAAACTAAGTTACTTATACTGGCCGCATTTTTATTACCTTACTCGGATCATTTTATGAATATTTATACTTACTTGTGTTTTCTCACCACAATAGCTATTTTAATCAGTTTTATCACTCGTAAACTGAATGATAAGATCCAATATACGATCGCTATCACAGCCACTTCCATGGCGGGCTCACTGTTTCTAGTTTTGCTGGGTTATTTCAACTGGTTTAATTTAGATGATATTGCAACACGTGTTATTGAGCGTATCGATTTTAAAGATTTCTTATTAAATGGAATTTTAGGTTTTTTGCTCTTTGCTGGAGCCTTGGGCATTAAACTCCCTGTATTGAACAATCAAAAATGGGAAATTACCACTTTCGCCCTGTTCTCAACGCTCGCCTCAACCTTTTTTATTGGTTTTCTACTTTATGGTATTGCCTTATTTTTCGGCTGGAATATTGATTTAATTTACTGCATCTTATTTGGTGCACTGATATCGCCTGATGACCCTATTGCTGTACTTGCTATTATCAAAAACTTAAAAGCCCCAAAACGCTTATCCATGCAGGTGGAAGGCGAATCACTTTTTAATGATGGGATTGGCTTGGTAATTTTTACCACGGTTTTTGCCGTCGCATTTGGCGGTCATGAACCGACAGCAAGCGGTATTCTCCATTTATTTTTTAAAGAAGCTTTAGGCGGGATTGCATTTGGATTGGTTTTAGGTCTATTCGCCCATTATTTGATTTCAGCTACAGATGATGGTTCGCTAGAAATTCTCTTAACCTTAATCGTACCAACCGCGGGCTTTATGCTTGCTAATCTCTTGCACGTCTCAGGTGCATTAGCTATGGTTGTCGCAGGGATTTTAATCGGGAACTGGACAAGATACACTGGATTTTCTCGACAAAGCCAACGCTATTTAGATCACTTTTGGGAAATGATTGATCACTTCCTCAACTCCTTACTCTTCATATTGATAGGCTTAGCAATTTTATTGATTCATGTGTCTTGGCAAGGTTTAATCTTAATTTTCCTCGCTATTCCCGTTTGCTTAATCTGTCGCTATGCAAGTGTTTGGTTGCCATTCCAAGTCATGAAACGCTACCGTAAATACAACCCTTACACTATGAAAGTACTCACTTGGGGCGCATTACGAGGTGGATTAGCGCTCGCTATGGCACTTTCTATTCCAAGTGGCCAATTTTATATTGAAGGATTAGAAATGGATGTTCGTGATCTTATTTTAGGTATGACATATGCGGTAGTGGCATTCTCTATTCTCGTACAAGGCATGACAATTGAGACCTTAATTCGTAAATCAAAAGAAGCCACCATGCGTGAACGTGGCTATACGGGTATCGGATTAGCGAAATAATCAATCACGTTTATCTCTTTGGCTCAGCACTTGCTGAGCCAAATTTTTGAATCTGAGATTGAACGCTCTCACGATGCCACCCCACCTCTCCCCTTCTTTCGGAGGAGTAAACACATCAAATGCCTGACCTTTAAATTCAAATTGCAATCTTGCAGCATGTAAATAAGTGCGGTCAATTTTTTCAGTGTTTTTACCATAAAGCGCATCGCCTAAAATCGGGCTACCTAAGCTTTTCATCGCTACACGCAATTGATGGGTTTTACCTGTTTGTGGCTTTAAGATAAATAATCGTAAATTAGGCTCACAACTTACACTTTCAAAGCGCGTAATCGCGGGATTTTCTTTCGATTGGCAGAGTTTCCAGGCGCCGTTTCTGGCCTTTTGCATATCCCCGACAATCAATCCTTGTTTCTTTTTAGGTTTCTGGTTGCTAAGGGCTAGATAAGTTTTTTGAATATGATGTTCAGAAAAAAGTCGGAAAAATTCAGCCGCACTTTCGGCGTTCAATGCCAAAATGAGTAAACCTGATGTCACTTTATCTAACCGATGTACAAGCCAAACTTGCGGCACGCCAAGCTGCTCAGCAAGCAAAGTGGTTAAACCAATTTCGCTTTGATCTTTATGCACACTCAGCCCACAAGGCTTGTAAATAATGATAAAATCATCAGCCTGATAAACAATGTCTAATTTCATAAGTGCGGTTAAAAATTAATGAATTTTGAACATATTATACTGGTTTATATTATTCCCGTGTTAATTTGGGTGGCGGTTATTTCTGTCACCTTGCGTTTGCTCGTCAAAAAACAAGCTGTCTCCGCTACGCTGTCATGGCTAATGATTATTTACCTAGTACCACTGATTGGTGTCATTGCCTATTTAATTTTTGGTGAAGTGAAACTTGGTGCTCGCCGTGCCAAAGCATTTCAGTTGTTAAAACCTAAATACATCAAATGGCTCAACCTGCTTTCAGAGCAAAAAGATGTGGTCACTCATTCTAAAGATCCGCGTTATCGTGCTTTATTTAAATTAGTCCACCAACGCTTAGGCATTCCGAATATTCGAGGCAATGAATTACATATTCTCGATACCCCGGAAACCATTATTCGAAGTATCATCGGTGATATTCAACAAGCACGACATTCTATTAATATGGTCTTTTATATTTGGAGTAATGATGGATTAATTAATGAGGTTAAACAAGCGTTAGAAGAAGCTGTGCAACGTGGCGTAAAAGTTTGTCTTTTACTGGATTCCGTTGGTAGTAAAGCCTTTCTTAAAAGTGCTATTTGTAAAGAAATGCGAGCGAAAGGCATTGAGATTACAGAAGCGCTACACGTAAACTTATTCCGCATGTTCTTTAACCGAATTGATTTACGCCAACACCGTAAAATTATCGTTATTGATAATCAAATTTCCTATACAGGCAGTATGAATATGGTGGATCCCAATTACTTCAAACAAGAAAGTAATGTGGGCAATTGGGTAGATGTTATGGTGCGAATTAACGGCCCTGTTTCGCCTATTTTGAACAGCCTACATGCCTGGGATTGGGAAATTGAAACCATGGAAGAATTACCGCTTTTATTGCCAAATTGTCCACTTGTGGAAATTGATGACAATGATACTCACTCCGTACAAGTTATTGCGAGTGGTCCAGCGTTCCCTGATGATTTAATTGCACAATCCCTTGCTACCGCCATTTATGCTGCAAGAGAAAGCATTGTGATCACCTCACCTTATTTTGTGCCAAGTCACAATATCGCTGAGGCACTACGTATTGCCGCATTCCGTGGTGTCGATATCACGCTTATTTTACCGAAACAAAATGATTCCTTAATGGTTCGCTGGGCAAGCCGTACCTTCTTTGATGATTTGCTCGAAGCGGGGGTTAAAATTTATCATTTTGAGGCTGGACTTCTGCATACCAAAAGTATATTGATTGACAATAAACTGGCACTTGTTGGCACAGTAAATATGGATTTGCGTAGCTTCTTACTTAATTTTGAGATCACTATTGCTGTCGAAGATCGTAATTTTGCAAATGAAATTGCAACACTCCACGAAAATTATTTGGCGAATTCATCTGAACTCAATATGCAAGAATGGCTAAATCGACCTTTCTATCATCGAATTATCGAACGGTTATTTTTCTTGTTTAGTCCATTACTATAATTTTTATAACCGATACAAAAAGGGCGTATCATATGATACGCCCTTTCTCATTTCACTTATCGATTAACGTTTTTTCACGATAAACACTAAAGCAACTAATACTGCTGCAGTTGTAACAAATCCCGCTAAACCTGATTCTGTAAAGCCAACCACAATGTAGCCTACAGCACTTGCTGTAGCAACTGTTGCAGCATAAGGTAATTGTGTGGTGACGTGATCCATATGGTTACATTTTGCCCCAGTTGATGACAAAATAGTCGTATCAGAAACTGGTGAACAGTGGTCTCCACATACTGCGCCGGCCATTACTGCTGAAAGACAAGGTAGCAATAACTCTGGTGCTGAATTGGTTGCCATTGCTGCTGCGATTGGCAACATAATCCCGAATGTTCCCCAGCTTGTACCTGTTGAGAATGCCATTGCTGAACCAAGGATAAATAAAATTACAGGTAAAAATTGAACTGGAATACTGCCACTCACTAAAGAGGATAAATATTTACCCGTTTGTGCATCACCCACTACTTTATTAATTGTCCACGCAAAGAATAAAATCGCAATTGCGCCTAACATGGATTTAATACCTGCAATCCATGCATTCCCGTATTCAGGCAAAGAAACTTGACGATCGAGAATAATCAATAATGTAGATGTTGCAACTGCACTTAATCCACCCACTACAAGTGAAATTCCTACAGTCGTATTTTCAAATGCACCTAGGATGCTAAATGGTTTTCCATCTGCTGCTAAAGCTTCGCTCCCTGTGTGAATCATCATAGACACAGTCACCACAATTAAAACAACAATTGGGAAAATCAAATTACGAACTTTTCCTTTTGCCCCTTCAATTGTTTCTTCTTCATAGCCACTTTCCATGGCTAATTTTTCATGAGTTGCCATTGATGCGATATCAAATGAGAAATAAGCAACAAAGAACACCATTAATAATGAGAAGATCGCATAGTAGTTCATTGAACTCATGGCGACGAATGCACCCATTGGCGTATAAGATGTAATAGAGTAAGTCGCCAATAAACCAGCTACGAGAGTAATAATATATGC
>SKEZ01001488.1_pt1 | contig 12807 bp, 7 predicted proteins | sample 4843881 | NCBI WGS metagenome assembly SKEZ01 (sample SAMN11008796, study PRJNA524170) | human gut metagenome | isolation source: fecal sample from pouch patient p1, p46 | place: Israel: Tel-Aviv | reverse complement strand
TGATCGTCTCGCGGATCGTGGCGCCGGTCAGCGCGATGAGCAGACGATCGATGCCCATGCCGGTGCCGCCGGCCGGCGGCATGCCGACGCCGAGGGCCTCGAGGAAGTCCTCATCGATGTCGCAGGCCTCCTCATCGCCAGCGAGCGCGTCCTTGGCCTGCTGCACGAAGCGTTCGCGCTGCACGATCGGGTCGTTGAGCTCGGAGTAGCCGGTGGCCAGCTCGAAGCCGCGCACGTACAGATCCCACTTCTCGACCACGCCGGGCTTGGAGCGGTGGCCCTTGACCAGCGGGGAGGTCTCGACCGGGAAGTCGCGCACGAAGGTCGGTTCATAGAGCTTGTCCTCGTAGAAGTGCTCCCACAGATGCTCGACGAGCTTGCCATGGTTCTCCACCTCGTCGCGCTCGACGCCGAGCTTGTCGGCGATCGCGCTGAGATGCTCGACGGACGTGCCGGGGTTGTCGGGGCCGCCGTTCGGGACGATCTCCTCGCCGAGCGCCTCGGAGAGGGAGTCGTACATGCTCATCGACTTCCATTCGCCGCCGAAGTCGTACTCGGTGCCGTCGAGCAGCGTGACCTTGTGCGAGCCGAACACGTCCATCGCGGTCTTCTGCACGAGCTCCTTGACCAGCGCGCCGATCGTGTCGTAGGTGCCGTAGGCCTGATACGCCTCGACCATGGTGAATTCGGGGGCGTGCGTGGCGTCGACGCCTTCGTTGCGGAAGTCGCGGTTGATCTCGAACACGCGGTCGATGCCGCCGACCAGGCAGCGCTTGAGGAACAGCTCCGGGGCGATGCGCAGATAGAGGTCCAGATCGAAGGCGTTCATATGCGTGGTGAACGGGCGGGCCGCGGCGCCGCCGTGCACGGTCTGCAGCATCGGGGTTTCGACCTCGATGAAGTCGTGGCCGGCGAAGGTGTGGCGCAGCGAAGCGACCGCCTTGGAGCGGTTGCGCACCATATCGCGGATCTTCTCGTCGGCGATCATGCCGATGTACGGCTTGCGCGTGCGAGTATCGTCGTTGAGCTCCTTGTGCAGGGCAGGCAGCGGCTGCAGCGCCTTGGACGCGATGGCCCACTCGGTGGCGAACACGGACAGCTCGCCGGTCTTGGAGGAGATTACGCGGCCCTTGAGGTACAGGTGGTCGCCCAGATCGACAAGCTGCTTGAACCGCTTGAGGGAATCGGCGCCGATCTCCTTCTTGGAGATCATGCCCTGGATCCTGGTGCCGTCACCGGCGGACAGCTGCACGAAGCACAGGCCGCCCGCGTTGCGCAGGAACAGCACTCGACCGGCGATGCCGACGATGTCCTCGGTCTCGGCGCCGGCCTCGAGCTTGCCGTCGTACTGGGCGCGCACCTGTTCGATGGTGTGGGTCACGTCGAGGTGCACCGGATAGGGTTCGATGCCTTCCTTGAGCATCATCGCGCGCTTGGCCACGCGCATCTGCACCTGCTCCGGGTGCGAGAGCGGGCCGAACTCCTTGTTGGACGGATCGATCGCCTCGTCCAGCGTGGCGCCGCCGTCGATGCGGGCACGGATCGCCGCATCCTGCTCGAGCAGCATTTCGGCGCGCTCCACCGTGGTCATCGTGGTGGCAGCGCCCTCTTCCTCATTCTCATTCGCTTGGGATTCTTGGGTTTCACACATAGGTCACCAGTGTAGCGAGAAGGCGATACACGTCAGGATCCGGCGCTTGCAGCCCTTCCCCGCATCGTCCATTCCGCCCGCTTCACGCATCCGCCCAACCCCGCACGGATGCCACCCAACCAACTCAGGCGCCATCCAGCCCCGTCAAGCACCCAGATTCTTCCCTCTCACCCCTTACCCAACCTTCCGGCGAGCGAATGCCTCCTCACGTCTATGGGAATCTCTCACTGGGCGCCTCTCAGCGAGCCATTCCCGCCGTTCGACGGAACCCTCCTCCCATTGACCCGCTTCAGCGAGCGACAACCGCCATCACGCGGCGCCCCCATCCCGGTGACGCGCCTCTCAACGAGAGCTTTCCGCCTCCTAGTGGCACCCGCTGCCCGCCCCGCCCCGAAGCAGCCGCGCATCGGGAAAAATGCCCTGTGTCAGCACCCCGAAGCACCCCTCCGAATCAAAAACGACACGCCGACTTGATTGTTCCCCGATTCGTTGTAAGATAGCGGACGTTGCCAAAACGGGCTGTAGCGCAGCTTGGTAGCGCGCTTCGTTCGGGACGAAGAGGCCGCGGGTTCAAATCCCGCCAGCCCGACGAATAAGGGATCATCGAGTAATCGATGATCCCTTTTTCTCATGTTGTGCCTTCCATAGCCGGAATCAATCCGGAACCAAAATGAACGAGTCTGAGGAAACCCCATGAAGAAGAGTCTGCTTGCGCTGGCATCCGGCGCGTTTATCCTCGGCGCCGCCGAATTCGTGATGATGGGCATCCTTCCGCAGGCCGCGGCCGCGACCGGCGTGGACATTCCAACCGCAGGCCACTACATCTCGTCCTATGCGATCGGCGTGTGCATCGGCACGCTGATCCTGGTGTTCGGGCGCAAGGTGCCGCCGAAGAACCTCATCATCCTGTTCATGGTCATCGCCCTGGTCGGCAATGCGATGTCGGCGCTGTCCGTCAACGCCACGATGCTGATCGTCGCGCGATTCATCTCCGGCCTGCCCCACGGCGCGTTCTTCGGCACGGCGACCCTGATCGCCAAGACCCTGGCCGACAAGGGCAAGGAGGCGCAGTCCATCTCCGTCATGGTGACCGGCCAGACCGTGGCCAACATGCTGGGCGTGCCGGCCGGCACGCTGATGGCCGAGTTCATGTCTTGGCGCCTCGCGTTCGGCGTGCTCGCCGCATGGGCCGCGATGACGATCGTGCTGGCGATCGTGTGGATCCCGTATGTCGCCCCGATCAAGGACGCCGGCATCGCCGGCCAGTTCCGTTTCCTGACGCGCCGCGGCCCCTGGGTGATCCTCGCCGCCGTGTTCACCGGCAACGCAGGCGTGTTCTGCTGGTGGAGCTACGTCTCCCCCTGGCTGCAGAAGACCGGAGGGTGGCCTTCGAGCCTGGTGCCGCTGATGATGATGCTGGCCGGCTTCGGCATGGTGGTCGGCGGACTGGTCGGCGGGCACATCACCGATCGCTGGCGCCACGCCGGCACCGCGGCGCTCGGGCAGATGATCTCCTGCATCGGCCTGCTGATGGTGCTGCTGCTGCCCGGCAATCAGGGCACCTCCGCGCTGCTGACGTTCTGGATCGCGTTCGGACTGTTCTTCATCTCCGCGCCCCAGCAGCTGCTGATGACGGAGGCCGGCCAGGGCGGCGGCGAACTGATCGCCGGCGCCGCGGTGCAGGTCGCATTCAACTTCGGCAACGCCATCGGCTCGATCGTCGGCGGCGCGATGCTCGGCGCCTTCTCGATGGACTACCGGTTCACCGGTCTCGGCGGCGTGCCGCTGGCGCTGCTCGCCGTCGCGCTGCTGGCATTCTATTCATGGCGCTGCGAGACGAACACCGACGCCACGCATCGCATGCACGAGATTCAGGCCTGATCCGGACGCCGCATCTCGCCGGCCCCACTCCCGCAAGCCACCATTCGGCCCCATGCTTCATTTCTTAGGCGGATTTACCATTTCCTAGGCAGTCACGCCCCATGCGCGGGTCCGAGGAACGGTTGAATTGCCGGCCTCCATACCGCTTGTCTTCGTCAGTAGCTGCCTAAGAAATGAAGCAACCGCCTAAGAAATGAATGGCGCTTGAATTTGCGCAGGGAAAAACACCGCATCGTCGCCACATCGCAGGCCCCATCACCGTAAACTGAAACCGTACACTCGGCGAGGTGAGGCAGATGGACGACGACGAACTCATGGAGCGGCTGAAAGCCGCCAACAATCCCCTGGCGTTATACGGCACCGGCACCGAAGCCGGCGAGGACGCGAACGCCAAACCGCAAGACGGCGGTACCGGCACCGAAGCCGGGCAAAGCGAGGAAGACGGCGACTCCCCGGCAGCCGGCCACTTCGACACCGATCAATTCCTCGCCGGACTCGACGCGATCTACGACGCCCATGAGGCCTCCACCAAAGCCGGCCCTTATTTGGAGCAGGCGATGGTCGACGCGGAAAACGCCGGCGATGACGCCGGCCTGCTCACCGTGCTCAACGAAACGATGGGATTCTATCGCTCGCAGGGCCGGCACAAGGACAACCAGTGGATCATCCAGCGCGCGATCGAATTGGCCACGCGCATGGGGCTGGAGGGCACCGAAGCCTGGACGACCACGCTGATCAACGCCGCGACCGGCATGCGGGCCGCGGGCAACTACGATCAGGCCGAAGCCCTGTACAAGATGGCGCAGGCCGATAGCGAACGCACGCTCTCCCCCTCGGACCGGCGTCTGGCCGCCCTGCACAACAACCTGTCGATGCTGTACAGCGAGACCGGGCGCACCCATGAATCCGAGTTGGAACTGCGCGAGGCGCTGCGCATCCTGGAGACGTCCAGCCCCGACGCCGACGCCGATCTGGACGTGGCGTCCACCAACACGAATCTGGCGCTGGTGCTGCTGAGCGAGAACAAGCTGGAGGGCGCCGACTGGCACGCGGCCAAGGCTCTGGAGATCTACCGCAACGGGCATCTGGAGCACAGCGCGCACTACGCGTCGGCGCTGGCCGGCTACGCACAGGTGCGCTTCCACGCGCATGACTATGCGAAGGCCGTGTCGCTGTACCGCCAAGCGCTGTCGGTGATCGAAGAGTGCTACGGCACCGACACCGACTACTATCGCATTACCGCGCAGAACCTGCGCGAGGCGGAGGACGCACTGGCCAAGCAGGAACCGGCGGATCCGGCAGCGGCGGGTACCGGCACGCCCGGCACGGAAGCGCCGACCGCCGGAAGGCCATTACAGTCAGACGTGGCCGACTCGACCGTCACGGCCGACGCCCCTTCGCCCGACGGCACGGCAACCGGCTCGCCCCGGGATATTCCCGATGTCGTTCACAAGCCCTCCGCGCCCGATCATGCTTCGGGGCAGCGTCCCCGGATCTCCGGGCTGAAACTCGCCCGCGCATACTGGAACGAATACGGCAAACCGCTGATCGAAGAGCGTTACCCGGAGTACCGGGGACGCATAGCGGCAGGACTGGTCGGCCACGGATCGGAATGCTACGGCTTCGACGACGAGCTGTCGCAGGACCATGATTTCGGCCCGCGATTCTGCCTGTGGCTCACCGATGAGGACTATGCGGCGATCGGCCGGCAGCTGCAGGACGACTACGAGACGCTTCCCAAGACCTTCATGGGATACGGCCCGCGCGAAGCGACCGCCCGGGCTCAGGGAACAAACCGCCGCGACGGCGTGTTCTCCATCGGGGACTTCTTCGCCTCGATCACCGGATATCGCCGGGCGCCCGGCGACGGCAGCCCCCATGAGTGGCTGATGCTCAGCGAGGCCACGCTTGCGGCCGCCACCAACGGCGAGGTGTTCGCCGATCCGCTTGGCGAGTTCCTCGGCACCCGCCAAGGGTTCAAGGCCATGCCGGACGATGTGCGGCTCTCCCTGATCTCCAAGCGTCTCGGCATGATGGCCCAGGCCGGGCAATACAACGTTCCCCGCATGCTCACGCGGGGCGACGGGGCGGCGGCATGGCTGTCGATCCGCGAATTCGTGGATGCGGCCGCTTCGCTCGTCTTCCTGATCAACGAGCCGATCACCGCCGGATACATGCCGTATTACAAATGGCAGTTCGCCGCATTGCGCCGGCTGTCCGCAAGGCTCGTCACGCGGCTTGCCGACGTATGCGAGCAGTTGGAGGCGCTGATGCGGCTGAGTTCGGCCGCATGCTACGGCGGCGCCGGATTCGGCGAGGGAGGCAAAGGCGCGGCCCCGGCCGCGGCAAAGATCGAGCAGGGCATCGACCGCATCTGCGGCGAGGTCGTCAAGGAGCTGCGGCGCGAGGGACTGACCGACAGCGACGAGACCTTCCTCGAATGGCAGCGCCCCTATGTCGAGGAGCATATCCACAGCGCGGAGCCCTGCCTGCACAGCCTGTGACCGCGCGCGGAGCCACGGCGGCGACGCCGGGCGCCCGAAAAACACGAAACCCCCGTCGCCGGTGACCGGCTGCCGACGATACCGACGCACTTCCCATGGCGCCGGCCCATATGCGGCCGGCAGAAAGGCCAGTCCATGATCGACGAGGAACGCAACACCCTGATCCAGCGCATCGTCCGGCGCGAGTGGGACCAGTTCCAGCGCACGAACAACGAAGGCGGACGCGCCGCATGCCAAGGCAACTGGCCGGTGTTCAACCAGATGCGCACCAGCCAGTTCTCCACATGGAGCCAGCCGCTGCTGGTCGGTTATCTGGACGACCTGACGCAGGCGGACCGCGTCGGGCGCAACCTGGTCACCGAAAAGTACGGGCGCATGATGGCGTCCACCGCTCCGGCCGAGTACCGGGCCGATATCGAGCCGTACATCCCCCGGCTCTCCGGCGAGCGCATCGCGCGGCAGGAGCGGGTGATCGCCACGCAGGTGTCATGGGCGCGCGACTTCCGGACGCGCTATCCCAAGCTCGGCGAAGCGATGCGCGTGCTGACCACCGATGAGGACACGCCGGATGCCACATCGTTCGAGACGTACCTGCGCGGCGAGCTCGGTACGTATTCGGACCGTACATTCGCCTTGTACGAGGCGTTCGTCGGCGAGCTGCACAACAGTCATCGCAATCTCACCGAGGAGACCATCCTGCATACGGTTCTGCTCGGAGGCTTTACCGATCTGGACGAGGCGGAGGCCGCGCAGTAGCGGCGCGGCGTCCGGACCATGCCAGCCTCCGCGCCGGCGCGCCCAGCCGGCGGAACGTCCCACGAAGCATGGCTTGGCATGACAGGGCAGGCTGTGGGACCGTGCTATGCGGCGGCGCCCTTCATCCCGGCATCCGCCGACTGGGCGGCCTGCGCACGGTCGGCCCTGTCCTGCTTATGGGAATGGATGATCGTGGCGAGAGACCAGACGATCGCCACCACGATCAGGAGCCCGCCGAGCGCGGCGCAACCCATCGCGATCGCGACGCGCGGATCCATGGTGAACCAGTTAAAGCTGGTCAACGGAAAATACAGCCCCATCGCCAGCGACACGCCCCCGACCAGCAGCATGAACACGGCAAACACGATCGTCGCCCCGCTCGGTCCGCGCTTGCGCATGACCTTCGGCGGCATCGGTGCCTCACGCGGCACCTGCACATACGAGGGCACCGACGGGGGCACCGACCGATCCGCAGGCCGGGCCTCGGATCGATTTGACGCCGATGGCCGGGATCGATCCCCGTCAGGCCGTGGCGACCGGTTCGCGGCCCCGTCGCAGGCCGACGCACCGAGGACCGCCGTGTCAAGCACCGACGTATCGGGCGCGCTGCCATCCGATGCGGCGATGGAGACCGTGTCGGCAGAGACCGTGTCGGAAGCCGCCGTATCGAGCACCGACGTATCGTTCAATGCTGCGTCGTTCGCCGCCGTGTCAAGCACCGACGTATCAAGCGACACCGTATCCATCGGCACCGTATCCAGCGACACCGTGTCGGACGCCTCGTTCCGCCCCGCTTCGTCGGCGACCTGAGGCATGGCCACGGTCGTCGCCTCGTTCACGGCATCCGCGGCATCATTCATATCGCTGCGCTCACTCATGATCGGTCTCCTTGCTTGATGTACCGGAACGGAACGCCGTCCGACGAAGCCATGGTCGTCAGGCCGGTCCAGCCCCGATCGAGGACGTTCCGGGCGGATGCGCCCGGCGTGGCGCCGCCCTGCCGGGAATCGTCCGCCCGGGACGAATACGACGACGCATGCTCGCCGGCCGCCGGATATCTTACGAAAATGCGTCCCTGCATCGCGTACGGTACGGCGATGATCAGCTCGGGACCATTCTGCGGCAGGTAGGCGGAGCTGGGATCCCCCCAGTCGGCCTGGTCGGAGCCATTGGCGGAATACATGCCGTCGGCCGAATAATCCCCGCCGGATCTGGCATAATCCGCATACACGTCATACAGGCCGATGGCGCTCTGCCACATGCCTTTGACGACCGAATACCGGTTGCCGAACGAATTGGAGCCGATATCGTAGGCCCCGTATTCGTTGCCGAACGCGAATGAGCAGTTGTCGGGCAGCGTGATGTACACCTGCGCCTTGGACACCGCCAAGCTGATCGTTCCCGTCGGGCAGACCGACTGCACCGTGTCCCCGTTGTTGAGCGTCACCTTGTGCGGGGCGTCATCCGCGAAATCGCTCAGGTCGAGGTGCACGCGGTCATTGTCGTAATCGGCCCCGTCGAACGCGACGCCCTTGCGCAGCTGGTTCATCATCGCGCTGTCGTCGCCGTGCGTGTCCTTGCCCGAATACGTGGCGTATCCGGTGACGTTGACGCTGGTATGCGTCTCATAATACGTGGAATATCCGAAATACAGCACGCTGTATGCGCCGTTGACGGCGATCACGCATGCAGCCACAATCGCGGCGATCCACGCGATGGGAACCAGTCCCCCGGCGCGGCGGCCAGCCAGGCCGAGCACGAGCATGACCGCCCCGATCAGCAGGCACACGGCGGCGATCCATATCGTCGCGACCCGAATCGTATGTTCGACGGCGAAATCCTGCATCAGATACAGCGCACCGGCCGCACTCAGCAGAATCAGGCCGGCCGTCACCGCGACGATGAACGGGCCGGCGGGCTTCCGCCGCTCGTACCGGGGAGCCGGCTGCGACACCGGCGCACGGTAGGCCGAGGTCATCGTCGGTGCGGGGGCCGACGCCGCGAACATCGGAGCGGACGAAGCCCCGGCACCGAACGGGGCCGAGTCATGCGGCCGCGAACCGTCTCCGGCGCTTCCGCCGGCGCGGTCTCCCCCGGGTCGAAGCCCCGGCACCCCTGCGGACGGATCGGGCTGCGGCATTCCGCCGTATGGGAAACCCCCGGACGGCACCGCCGGCCCAGCAGGCGCCGGTCGCGCGTCCGTGCCGGACGGCCGGGCCGCGAAGGTCGGCGCCGCACCGGCGGCCGGCGGCGTCTGCCAGCTCATCGGCTTGTCACGGTATTGTGAATGGTCCTGCGCCCCGGCCCACGACCGGCTCCCCGGCTGACCGTTCCCGGCATACGATCCGAACGAGCCGCCGAAGGAACCGGCCCGGGCCGACGACGGGCCATACTCCGTCGGACCGCCGCCCATCGGGCCATACCCCGTCGGACCGCCGTTCATCGGGTCACCGTTCATCGGACCGCCATCCGTCGAACCGGAGCCGAACGGACCGGAACCGGACGGGCCGTCGAACAGGCCGCGCTGCCCGCGAAGCATACGCGACTGCCGCTGTATCAGCAGCCACAGCATGCCGGCGGCCAGCAGGGTCGCCGCCCAGCCGGCGCCGGGCATCGCCATGCCGATCACCAGCAGCACCAGGCACCCGGCGCAGTTCCAGTCCGCTTTCCCCGCAAGCAGCCGCTCGCACAATATCGACCCGTCCCGGTCGTCAGGCAGCACAAACCACGCGAATGCGTAGAATGAGGCGCCGAAACCGCACAGCAGCACCGATCCAAAGACCACGGCACGGACCAGGGTCGGGCTGACGCCGAAGGACCGCGCCAATCCCCCGCATACACCGCCGATCCACCGATCATCGGACCGGGTCACCCCGCTGCCGCGGATCCACCGGAACAACCGGGCCGCGGACATACGGTTCGGGTCTCCCTGGCCCCCATACGGCGGCTGACCAAACGTGCCATTCATATTGCTCATGCCTCCATTACACCAGCATGTGCGTGTCGCGCGTATCGGTGAACACCCTGATTCTCCCCTGAAGATCGGCTCGGAAACCCCCAAGCGCCGCCAGGAGGCGGCACAATGGAAGTATGACTCAGCCGCAGACCTTGCCGCAACCGCCGTATGGCGGGTCTTACCATGCCGCGCCGGACCGCGGCGCGCCCCGATCGCGGCAATACGATCGGCCATCGTACGGCTACGAGCAATCCGCATATCCCCCGTATGGGCAGCCGGGAGACCCCGCCGCCCGGGGATACCAGGCCGCCGGTCAGCACGGGCCGCAAAGGCTGCCCCTGATGCGCCCCCAGCGGCAACGCATGCTGTGCGGCGTCTGCCGCGGGCTGTCCCTGCATCTGGGCGTTTCGGTATGGACGATCCGACTGCTGTTCATACTGACGGCGTTCGTGTATGGCGCCGGCATCGTCGCCTACGTATTCCTGTGGATGCTCGTGCCGGCCGGGGACCCGGTCGCCGCGGCCCGGACCATGGCGCTCTCGAACGCGCAGGCGCCTCTGTCGCGGGGCAACGCCCCGTACGCCGCCATGCCCGGCGACCGTTTCGGCGATCCCTCGTTGGGCAATGCCGGCGGTCAGCCCGGGGCGCCTGCGGCCGGCATGAACGAGAGCATCGCCGAAACGCTGCGGCATACGCCGAAACCGGCGCTGTTCGCGCTGGCGGGGGTGCTGCTGATCGTCTTCGGGCTCACGCTGCGCTCGCACGGCATCAGCGTCGATATGATCGTTCCGCTGGTATTGGCGGCATGCGGCATCGGCGTATCCTGGCTCCGGTTCAACGCGAAAGACGGGCAGCTCTGGACGATGATCGGCGGGGTCGCGCTGATTTTCGGCGCCTACGCGCTCTACATGTCCACCACTTGGCGGATATGGCATTCGACGCTGCAGATCCTGCTGCCCGCGCTGGCCCTGCTGGCCGGCGTGGGTCTGGCCATCGTGCCGTGGATCATTTCGCTGGTCCGCGATCTCGGCACCGAACGCGCGCTGAAGGAGCGCGAGGAGGAGCGCGCCGACATGACCGCCCATCTGCACGATGGCGTGCTGCAGACGCTGGCGCTGATCCAACTGCACAGCGACGACCCGTCCATGGTCTTCACGCTGGCCCGCCAGCAGGAACGCGAGCTGCGCGAATGGCTGTATCAGGAGCGCACCACGTCGGACCGTTCGGTGAGTGCGGGACTGAAGGACATAGCGGCCCGCGTCGAGGACGAGCACGGCAAGCCGATCGAGGTGGTGACCGTGGGCGACGCGCGCCCGAGCGCGCAGACCGACGCGCTGCTCGACGCCACCCAGCAGGCGCTGATCAACGCGGTGACGCATGGCGGCGAGCCGATTTCCGTGTACTGCGAGGCGAAGCAATCCCAGATCGAAGTGTTCGTGCGGGACCATGGCGACGGATTCGACGTGGACGCGATCCCCGAAGGGCGGCTGGGCATCCGCGAATCGATCATCGGGCGCATCCACCGCCGCGGCGGCACGGTGGAGATCGTGTCGAGGCCGCAATGGGGCACCGAGGTGCGCATGCACATGCCGATCGCCGAGGAACGCGCCGAACGCTCCGGAGACCGTGCCCCCGATCGCACCTCCGACCACGCCACGGTTGCCGGCGACGCTGCGGCGGGAGATAATACCGAAGGCAGCACGCATGGCGGGATTCGTAGCGAGGAGCGAATATGACCGAGCAATCAACCGCACCGATCCGCGTGGCCGTCGTGGACGACCACGAAATGTTCCGGGCAGGCGTGATTTCCACGCTGCAACCGTATTTCGACATCGTCGGCCAGGCTCCCGACGTGGAGGGGTCGGTGGCGATGATCGCGACCACCAAGCCCGATGTGGTGCTGCTGGACGTGCACGTACCCGGCGGCGAAGGGGGCGGCGGTGCCGAGATTCTCACCAAGGCGCATCAGTACTCGCCGGAATCCGTGTTTCTGGCGCTGTCGGTGTCGGATTCGCCGCAGGATGTCGGCTCGGTGATCCGCGCGGGGGCGCGGGGCTATGTGACCAAGACCATCACCGGCAACGATCTGATCAATTCGATCCGTCAGGTGCATGAGGGGTATGCCGTCTTCTCGCCCAAATTGGCGGGATTCGTGCTGTCGGCGTTCCAGGGGGTGCCGGTCGGCGGCGAAGGGGGCCAGTCCGGCCGCGACGAGGAGCTGGACCGGCTGTCGGCCCGCGAGCAGGAGGTCATGCGGCTGATCGCGCGCGGATACACCTACAAGGAAGTGGCGTCGGAACTGTTCATCTCGATCAAGACCGTGGAAACGCATGTCAGTTCGGTGCTGCGCAAGCTGCAGCTGTCGAACCGCACCGAGCTGACCCGGTGGGCCGCCGACCGTCGGATCGTGTGAGGCCCCGCCGATACCGCGCAAACGAGTATGGGACCCGGGCGATATCGCGCCGGATCCCATACATTCCCAAGCGGACAGGGCGAGATTCGAACTCGCGGTGGGTTGCCCCACAACGGTTTTCAAGACCGTCTCTTTAGGCCGCTCAGACACCTGTCCCCAGCCGTGCCGACAGGCACAGTTGTTCATTATAGCGGAGCGCCGAACAAAAACCCGTCCGCCCCGCGCACGCCGCAGGCCACCGCCGTAATCGACTGAGGGGAATCGCAGAACACATCTGCGATTCCCCTCAGTCGATTACGCTGGCAGCCCACCGGAGAAAACCGGAATCAGGCGGGAATCAGGCTTCCCACTTGGTCGGCTCGATGACCTCGCGGCCGCCCATGTAGGCGCGCATGGCCTTCGGGATCTCGATGGAGCCGTCCTTCTGCTGGTGGTTCTCCATGATGGCGACGAGCCAGCGGGTGGTGGCCAGCGTGCCGTTGAGCGTGGAGACCGGACGGGTCGAGCCGTCCTCGGTGCGCTCGCGGATGTTGAGGCGGCGGGCTTGGTACTCGGTGCAGTTCGACGTGGAGGTGAGCTCGCGGTAGCGGCCCTGGGTCGGCACCCAGGCCTCGCAGTCGAACTTGCGGGCGGCGGAGGAGCCGAG
>SKEZ01001479.1_pt1 | contig 12843 bp, 8 predicted proteins | sample 4843881 | NCBI WGS metagenome assembly SKEZ01 (sample SAMN11008796, study PRJNA524170) | human gut metagenome | isolation source: fecal sample from pouch patient p1, p46 | place: Israel: Tel-Aviv | reverse complement strand
GAATATAGATTTTTGGAAATATTAAGACAATTCTATTGACAGAAAGTTTAAAAGTGATAGACTTTAGGTGTTAAGAAAATATAGAAGGAAATTTGTGATATGGGAAGAAAAGATTCACAACGTTTTTCAATCAGGAAGTATAGCTTTGGGGCTGCTTCTGTTCTTTTGGGTACAACCATTCTTGCGATGGGGGCAACTGGTGTACATGCAGATGAGGTTTCAACTTCAGCTGCTACTGATACACCACTTAGTGCTTCTGTACTAACAGATACTGCTGCTGATCCGGCAACAACTGTTGATCATTCAGAGAAGCAAGTTGTTTCTGTTAAAGAAGAAGGAAATACCACTGTAACAACAAGTGTTGTTACAACTGATAGTCTTGAGGATGCTAAAACTTCTGCGGTAAAAGAAGGGGTAGAAGTCGAAGAAACTGCACCTCAAACACATACATCCCTAGAGGGTGCTATTGCTGACAATCAAGCTCAATCAAAAGAGATTAACACGGTTGTTTCGGATTATCAGAAAGCAAAAGAAAGCCACAAAAAAGATGTAGCTGAGTATGATAAAGCTAAGGCTGAGTACGATGCTAAAGTGGCCGAAAAAGCAGCAGCTGATAAAGCAAACGCTGCTTCTAAAGCACAGTATGATACTGATCAAGCTGCTTATGAAAAAGGGTTAGCTAAATACCAAGCTGATAAAAAAGCCTATGATGCAGCATTGGAAGAGTATAATACTCAAAAATTAACTTATGATTCTAAAGTAGCAGAAAAAGCAGCTGCCGATGCAGCTAATGCTAAGTCAGAAGCTGATTATAAGGTACAGTTGGCTGTTTATGAAACTGCTAAGAAGAACTATGAAGCTGCTATGGCTCAGTATACCAAAGACAAGGCAAAATATGATGCTGAGAAGGAAGCTTATGATGCTAAAGTAGCTGAAAAAGTTCGTACAGAAATCGAAAACAAGGCTGCTCAAGAGCAGTATGAGAAAGATTTAGCTACGTATAATGCCGCTTATGAAAAATATCAAACCGATTTAGCTGCCTACAAGACTGCTAAAGCAGCCTACGATGCTAAAGTAGCCGAAAAAGCAACTGCTGATAAGGCAAATGCAGAAGCTAAAGCCAAGTATGATGCAGAAATGGCTGTTTATAATACAGCTAAAGCACAATACGATAAAGATTTACAAGAATACCAAGCTAAGAAAGCGCAATACGATAAAGATAAAGCAGCCTATGATCAACTTGTTGCTATTAAAGCAGAAGAAGATGCTGCAAAAGCTAAGTATGAAGTTGAGCTTGCAAAATACAATGTAGACCTAGAACAATACGGCAAAGACTTTGCTACCTACCAAACAAAACTTGCTGAATATCAAACAGCTTTGGCACAGTACAAAGATGCTAAAGCAGCCTATGATAAGTACATGAATGATAATGGTTTCCAAGATCTAAAAGATGTAGAAACTGTTCAAGATTTGACCTTCCAACGTGAAGGTGGAGCCATTCATACCATCGATGGCATCAGTGCTTATCTCACTCGTGATGCTCAAGCTCGTTTGAATACAAGCAATGTACATCAGTATGATTCCAATAAATTGGAAGCTTCAGATATTGTAGCAACTAGTCCTTGGGCCAATAATGAAACTGAGTATATTCAAGTTAAGGAAGGCGATAAATTTGTTGTTACTTATGATAACTTGAATCAGTCAAGCATGCGTGAAAATACGGATATGCATCCAATCAAGCGCGTGATTTACCGCTATGAGATTTTGAGTCTTCCATCAAATGACGGTAAAGGAATTGCAGCTGTTAGCTCAGATCCAACTGTAACACTAACAGTCGGTGCTTCAACAGACCAAAATAAACCAGTTAAAGTTGCTGTCGATGTTGAATTCTATGATGGTAATGGCAATAAGTTTGATTTGACACAACACAATGCGATTGTAGCTTTGAACTCTCTTAACCACTGGACAGGTGCTTCTTATGTAGATAGTGGGGATAAACCTCGTGCCCTTACAGTAGAAGCCAAGGATAAAGATGGTAACACTGTTCGAGGAACTTGGAATCCGTATGCAGATGGTTCATCAATGAGCATTGAAAACAATGCGGTTGTTGTTAAAAATGGAACAGCTGACTTTGGTACTGCTGATGTCACTATCTCTGCTGAAAACCCAATCAAGATTGTGGCACAAAAAGCAACGTGGAATGGTAGTGAATTTACAGTTAGTGAAGAAACTGTTATTGACGCAACTTCAGTCAATGTTTCAGGTGCTGGGAATGGTCACTCTATCGGAACAGATGAGTTCACATTAGACGGTAAAGATGATGTGATTGGTTCTTACACTATTGATCCAACTTCAGGACGTATCATCTTTACTCCTAAGAAGAAATTTGAAAATGTAGAGCACCAAGAATCTGTAAATGTTGGAAACAATAAATATATTCCAATTCCAAATTCTAGTGTTTCTTATGATTCTGCTACAAAAGAGGTAACATCATTTAAAGATAACCAATACATTGAACATGGATCAATCTTTAATGGTGAATCTTCAACGACTCTTGAAGGTTGGGACAATCCATCTTCTCCATACCTCTATTATGGTGGAGCAGGCTTGAAGATGGCTGATGGTCACTTGGTATTTACGGCCAATGGAGCTAATGCTGCTGGTCAACCAACAGTATATTGGTTTGCGATTAACTCAAATGTTGGTATTCCAAAAAATCCAGGTGAAGCGCCAAAAGAGCCAACAGCTCCTGAAGAACCAAAGGCTCCAACACCACCAACGATTACATTGGAAGTTCTTCCAGCGGTACCAACAGAACCAACTCCGCCAACAGCCCCTACGGCACCAACAGAACCTAACTATACAGTTGTTACAGTTGATGCTGAGGAGCCAACAGCTCCAACAGAGCCTAAGGCTCCAACGCCACCAACTCCGACAGTTGTTGAAGTTCCTGCGGAACCAAGCAAACCAGAAGAACCTAAAGCGCCAACACCACCGACAGAACCTAACTACACTGTGGTTACAGTTGATGCAGAGGAACCTAAGGCACCAACAGAACCAAAAGCTCCAACGCCACCAACTCCAGCTTTAGTTGAAGTGCCAGTAAAGCCACGTAAGATTACGGCTCCAGTAGAACCTAAGGCTCCGACTCCACCTACACCTGTAGTTGTAGAGGTACCTGGTGAGCCAACAAAACCAACTCCACCAACAGAGCCAACAGCTCCAACACCACCAACTATGGTCACAGTTAATGTTCCTAATAAACCTGTTTCACCTAAAGAACTTGTAGCTCCTAAGGTAAAATGGCATAAAAATTATCTTGTTGAGCGCGTAACACGTCCAGTACCAACGACGCCACCAACTCCTCAAAAACCAAAAACTCCTGGAACACCTACAGGACCAAGTGTTACACCAACTTCTTCTGTAGTTGCTAAGCAAGAAACAGAAAGAACTAATAGCGCCGTATTGCCAGAAACAGGTGACTCTAACCAAAAATTAGCATCTGTAACAGGTCTAGGCCTGCTTTCAATGGCCCTTTCAGGTCTATGGTCAGCTCGCAAACGTAAACATTAATAAGATAAAATGAAAGATTAGGTTGTTTTGCTATGCAAGACAGTCTAGTCTTTTTTTTGTTACTTATTCTTTGCATATTATCGGCATAAATAAGTTTGAATGTTAAAACTAATAGGGCAAACGAGAGGACATGATTTAGGTGAAATAGCTATCCAAAAGCTAAATATCACTATGAAAAGTAAAATGAAAGCTTATAGTTGATTGTTTTTCATAATCTTTTCAATAAAAAAACATTAAAGCGAATTGGACTAGATATTATAAAATTAAACCGCCTATTTGTATCGTAAACACTATTAATAATAGGATTTTGTCTATCAAATATTTTGATATTAAAAAGTATTTGAATTTAAGAATCTAATCGAATTTAAAGGAATGGGTGTTTTTATGAGATATCTCAAATTGACATGGTTCTTTCTTTTGTTAGAATATGAACATAACTAAATATAGAAGGACGTAATTTAAATGGGGAAAAAGGAATTACAACGTTATTCACTCAGAAAGTCTAGCCTTGGTGCGGCTTCTGTTCTTTTGGGGACTGCAGTTCTTGCAGTAGGAGCTTCAAATGCAAGCGCTGATGAAGTAGCAACAACTACAGATTCAGCAACACCAGCAGTTGAAGCAACAGATGCTGTTGAAGAAAACACTTCTGCCGTAGCAGATTCAACTGAAAAGAAAGTTGTTAACGTTACTGAAGAAGGCAACACAACTGTTACAACGAGTGAAGTAACAAATACAAGCTTAGAAGCTGCAAAAACAGCTGCAACTAACGAAGGGGTTGAGGTTAAGGAAGAACCTGCTCAAACCAAAGAAACTGTTGAAGCAGCTGCTGCAGATAATAAAGCACAAGCAGAGAAAATCAATACAGTCGTTTCTGATTATAAAGCGGCTAAAGAACAATACAAGTCAGATAAAGCTGACTATGATAAAGCAAAAGCAAACTATGATGCCAAATTAGCTGAGAAAGCACTTGCTGATAAAACAAATGCTGAAGCTCAGGCTAAATATGATACTGAAAAAACAGCTTATGATAAAGCTTCAGAGCAATACCAAATTGCTAAGCAAGCTTATGACTCAGCTCTTTCAGAGTACAAGACTAAGAAAGTTACTTATGATGCTAAGGTAGCAGAAAAAGAAGCCGCTGATAAAGAAAATGCGCTTTCTGCAGCTAAATACCAAGCAGAATTGGCAACATATAACCAAGCAAAAGCTGATTATGAAGCAGCTCTTGCTCAGTACAATAGCGATAAAGCCAAATACAACGCTGAAAAAGCTAACTATGATAATAAAGTAGCTGAAAAAGTTGTTACTGAGAAACGTAACGCTGAAGCTGAAGCTAAATATCAAACTGAGCTAGCAGCATACAATGAAGCAAAAGCTAAATATGATGTAGAAAAAGCAGCATATGACAAGAATCTTGAACTTTATAACGCTAAGAAAACAGCTTATGAAGCAGATCTTGAAACAAAACAAGCTATTGAAAAATACAATGCAGATGCTAAAGCTAAATACGAAGCTGCCTTGGTTGTCTACAATGAGCAAAAAGCTAAATATGACCAAGAGTACCTTGAGTATCAAAACAAATTAGCTGTCTACCAAACAGCACTTAAACAATACCAAGATGCTAAAACAGCTTACGATAAATACATGAATGATCCTGTATATCGTAACCTTAAAGATGCTGAAGTTGTTCAAGAATTGACTTTCCAACGTGAAAACGATGCGACACACAAAGTTGAAGGTGTAAGCAACTACTTGACAAAAGAAGCACAAGAGCGTCTTAACACAAGTAATGTTTTCCAATATGACTCTAACAAGTTACAAGCATCTGACATTGTTTCAAATAGCCCTTGGACAAACACTGAAGACGAGTGGATTCAAGTTAAAGAAGGTGACAAATTTGTTGTTACTTATGATGGCTTGAACCAATCAAGCATGCTTGTTGAGAATGAAGCATCAGCAATCAAACGTGTTGTATACCGTTACGAAATCGTTAGCCTTCCATCAAACGACGGAAAAGGTATCGCGAAAATCAGTAAGGATCCAACAGTAACTATGACAGTTGGAGCGTCAACTGATCAAGATAAACCGGTTAAAGTAGCTGTAGATGTTGAGTTTTACGATAAAGATGGTAAAATGTTCAACCTTAGTGAGCGTAATGCTATCGTAGCACTTAACTCACTTAACCACTGGAACGGTGCAGCTTATGTTGAAACATCTGAGCGCCCACGTCCACTTACAGTAGAAGCGAAAGACGTTAATGGTAATACTGTTCGCGGTACTTACAATCCTTACGCAGATGGTTCTACTTTGGCAATCCAAAACGGTGAAGTTGTTACAAAATCTGGTTACGCAGATTTTGGTGGAGCTACTGTTAACATTTCAGATGAGAACCCACTTAAGGTAGTGGTTCCTATCACTGACTGGAATGGTTCAGAATGGGTTGTCTCACGTGAAATTCCAACTGATGTAACAACTCTTAATGCTTCAGGTAGTGGTAATGGCCACGCTCTTGGTAACCAAGATTATACGTTTGGTGATAAAGATGATGTTATTGGTTCATACAGTGTTTCTGCTGAAACTGGTTTGATTACATTCACACCTAAGAAAAAATACCAATCAACACGCCACCAAGAATATGTAAATATTGGTGATAACCAATTCATCGCTATTCCAAAATCATCAGTTACTTATGATGCTGCCACTAAAGAAGTAACATCAGTCAATGATAACCAATACATTGACCATGGTGCAGTCTTTAATGGTGAGACAACATCAGAATTGACAGGTTGGGATAACGCTGATTCACCTTACCTCTACTATGGAGGAGCAGGTATCAAGATGACTAATGGTCACTTGGTATTTACTGCTGAAGGTGCAAATGCTGATGGTGCACCAACAGTTTATTGGTTCGCAATCAACTCTAACCTTGGTTTGCCTAAGAATCCAGGTGAAAAACCTGAAGAACCTAAGGCACCAACACCACCAACAGCACCGGTTAAACCAGTCGTTAAAACAGTTGGTATCAATCCACAAGAACCAACACCACCAACACCTCCAAAAGAGCCAGTGGCACCAACGCCACCAACTCCAGAGGTAGTTGAAGTTCCTGGTAAACCACAAGAACCAACACCACCAACAGGTCCAACGGCACCAACGCCACCAACACCAAAAGTAGTTGAAGTTCCTGCTAAACCAGTAGAACCTAAAACTCCTGAAAAACCAAGTGTTGTATGGCACAAGAACTATGTCGTTGAGAGAGAGTCTCACGTGGTACCACCAACTCCACCGACTACTCCACCAACACCTGTTACTCCTCCAACTCCAGTGACACCACCAACTACACCAACTCCAGATACTGAAGTTCCTGTAGTGCCTCAAGCTGAGTTGCCACAAACTGGTGAGCACACTAGCAATGCTGGATTTATTGGACTTCTTTCAATGATTTTTGCAGCCTTTGTAGGATTCTTCAAACGTCGTAAAGAAGATTAAGTGGTGCTATTAAATTAGTTCCCCATCAAAACTAGATTCTATTTAGGATCTAGTTTTTATTTTTGCTCGGTTTTCCTCCCTCATATCATTTCTATTTACTGGTGAAACATGTTATAATTGTTTTGAACGACTATTATAGAAAGATGCAAGGAGACGAGCATGGAAGAACTTAAGAAAATCGCTGGTGTAACCGCTGCCAAATATGTTGAAGATGGAATGGTTGTTGGACTCGGTACAGGGTCAACAGCTTACTTCTTCGTAGAGGAAATTGGCCGTCGTATTAAGGAAGAAGGTCTTAGTGTTGTTGGTGTAACGACATCAAGTCAAACCACTAAACAAGCTGAGGGCTTAGGCATTCCTTTGAAGGCAGTGGATGACATTGACAGTATTGATGTTACTGTTGATGGAGCCGACGAAGTAGACCCTCAACTCAACGGGATTAAAGGTGGCGGTGGTGCCCTTTTGATGGAAAAAATCGTCGCTACACCTACAAAAGAATATATCTGGGTGGTTGATGAGTCTAAAATGGTTGATCAATTAGGTGCTTTCAAACTACCAGTTGAAGTGGTTCAATATGGTGCTGACCGTCTGTATCGTGTCTTTGAGTCTAAGGGCTATAAGCCATCATTCCGACTTACGGAACAAGGTGACCGCTTTGTTACAGATATGAAGAACTATATCATCGATCTTGATTTAGGTAAGATTGAAAATCCAGTAGCTCTTGGTGAAGAACTAAAAGCTATGACAGGTGTTGTCGATCATGGATTGTTCAATGGCATGGTTAACAAAGTCATCGTTGCAGGAAAAGACGGTGTTAAGGTCGTTGAAGTTAAGGCCTAGTCCGATTTTTATTCCCCTCACTTTTAATGAGGAAAACTAATTAATTTTTGTCAAACTATTAAATAATATAGAAAGGCAAGAGGTAATTTCGAAAAGATTTTAGCTCTTTGTGGTGTTATTATGTCCAAATTTAACCGAATGCATTTAGTCGTTCTTGATTCAGTAGGAATTGGTGCTGCTCCAGATGCCAATGACTTTGTCAATGCAGGTGTGCCAGACGGTGCTTCAGATACCCTTGGTCACATCTCTAAATCTGTAGGATTGAATGTGCCAAATATGGCTAAGCTTGGTCTAGGAAATATTCCTCGTGAAACACCTTTGAAAACAGTACCAGCAGAGAGCAACCCAACTGGTTATGCAACAAAATTGCAGGAAGTTTCTCTTGGTAAAGATACGATGACTGGTCACTGGGAAATCATGGGTCTCAATATTACTGAACCTTTTGATACTTTCTGGAACGGATTCCCAGAAGAAATTCTCACTAAAATTGAAGAATTCTCAGGACGTAAAGTCATTCGTGAAGCTAATAAACCATACTCAGGTACGGCTGTTATTGAAGACTTTGGACCTCGTCAAATGGAAACTGGTGAATTGATTATTTACACTTCAGCTGACCCAGTTCTTCAAATTGCTGCACACGAAGACGTTATTCCTTTGGATGAGTTGTATCGTATTTGTGAATATGCGCGTTCAATTACCCTTGAGCGTCCAGCTCTTCTAGGGCGTATCATTGCGCGTCCTTACGTTGGTGAGCCTGGAAACTTCACTCGTACATCTAACCGTCGTGATTTGGCTGTCTCACCATTTGAACCAACTGTTTTGGATAAATTGAATGAAGCTGGTATCGATACTTATGCCGTTGGTAAAATCAATGATATTTTCAACGGAGCTGGTATCAACCACGATATGGGACACAACAAATCAAATAGTCACGGTATTGATAATTTGATTAAAGCTATGACTTCTGAAGACTTCAAACATGGTTTCTCATTCACAAACTTGGTAGACTTCGATGCCCTTTATGGACACCGTCGTGACCCACATGGATATCGTGATTGCTTGCACGAATTTGACCAACGTTTGCCTGAAATCATTGCTGCTATGCGTGAAGATGATCTCTTGATGATTACAGCAGACCACGGAAATGATCCAACTTATGCAGGTACGGACCATACTCGCGAATATATTCCTTTCTTGGCTTATAGCCCATCATTCAAAGGAAATGGACTTATTCCAGTAGGTCATTTCTCTGACATCTCAGCAACTGTCGCTGAAAACTTTGGTGTAGATAAAGCCATGATTGGTGAAAGCTTCTTGGATAAACTTGTCTAAAATGAAGCGCTATGCATTTTTGGTTCGTGGGATAAACGTTGGTGGTCGTCACAAGGTAGTCATGGAGGAATTTTGTCGTGAATTAGAAGAACTCGGTATGTCAAATGTTTCTTCCTATATAAATAGTGGAAATCTTTTCTTTGATTCTACCTTGATGAAAGAGGAACTCCTCTTAGTTTTAGAGGAATTTCTAAATAAGGCTTATCCATTTATTAAGGTATTTTCTCTTTTTACTCTTGAAGATTATCAAAATGAAGTGGCCTCTTTACCTAAGTGGTGGGAAGATGATTTCTATAGAAAAGACGTCCTCTTATTCACTGAAAGACTTGATAAGAACGAAATGAAGAAGATTATTAACTCTTTAGAGTTGAAAGATGAAATACTTCATTTTGGTCAACTTGGTGTCTACTGGGTAAAGTATGATAAATCAACTTATAGCCAAACAGCTTATCATAAGAAGTTATTGAAAACACATTTTTATCCTGATATAACCATTCGAAATGCAAGAACTTTTTCAAAAATTGGTCATTTTTTAAGAATGAAATAAAATTTAGGGAGAAATAACATGTCGTTACTTGAAAAAATTAGAGTTACTCAAGCGTTTTTGGAAAGCAAAGGAATTGAAAAACCTGAGTTTGGTTTAATTTTGGGTTCTGGACTTGGTGAGTTGGCTGAAGAAGTTGAAGACGCAGTTGTCATTGACTATGCGGATATTCCAAACTGGGGACAATCAACGGTTGTCGGTCATGCTGGAAAACTTGTTTATGGAACTTTGTCTGGACGTAAGGTTTTAGCTCTTCAAGGACGTTTCCATTTTTATGAAGGAAATCCGCTTGAAGTAGTTACTTTCCCTGTACGTGTTATGAAAGCTCTTGGATGCGAAGGAGTTGTTGTAACCAATGCAGCAGGTGGTATCGGCTTTGGTCCAGGTACTTTGATGGCCATCACTGACCACATCAACATGACTGGTCAAAACCCATTGATTGGAGAAAACTTGGATGATTTTGGCCCTCGTTTCCCTGATATGTCTAAAGCGTATACTCCAGAATACCGTGAGACTGCACATCGAGTTGCTGACAAATTGGGCATTAAATTAGATGATGGTGTCTATATCGGTGTAACTGGTCCAACTTACGAAACTCCAGCTGAAATTCGTGCTTATAAGACTCTTGGTGCAGATGCTGTTGGGATGTCAACTGTCCCTGAAGTCATTGTTGCAGCACATTCTGGTTTGAAAGTTCTTGGTATTTCATGTATTACCAACTTTGCGGCTGGTTTCCAAGAAGAACTCAATCACGAAGAAGTTGTGGAAGTGACAGAACGTGTTAAAGGGGATTTCAAAGGCTTGCTTAAAGCTATTTTGGCTGAACTTTAAAAAGGAATAATTGATGTCAAACTTAATGAATAATCCATTATTTCGTATCATTCGTGGAGTTTTTATAATTGCTTTCCTAACCATGGTTTGGTTGGTTATATTTTCTGCTATAGATACAAGTGGTAGTGAGATAGATTATGAACCATTTCAAGGAGCATCTATCGTATTTGCAGTTTTAAGCTACATCATAATAGTGTTTCTATTTCAATACCATAAAGTTGTTAACTTAAAAGAGTCAATTAAATCATCATACAGTGCAATTGAAATTAAAGAACAGTATGTGGAAAAATTGATTGTACAACTGCGAGAACTGACTGATAAGATTGTAGACCATGAGTTAAAAATGTCTGTTAGAAAAAATGTTTCAGAATTGTTAGAGGAAAAAAAGTCTGTCAACAATTTGACTAACGATGAAAACAAAGCTAATCATTCAGAATCTAAGCGGAAGTCTTACGGTGAGTCTGGTAATTTTTCTAAACATGAATACTCTACTAAACTAGAGGAAACGAAGAATAAAATTATTGAGGAAATCGAAAGAGATACAAATATTACCGCTGATCAAAGTATAAAGGATTTGATTGCTGAGATTAAAGAGTCAGAAGTACTTGTTGCTAATCAAAAATTATACTACAATGAAATGGTGTCGCAATATAATAAAACAATTTACAGTTTGCCACTTGCTTTGTTAAGAACAACTTTAGGTCATTCAGAGATAAACTACTTATAACATAGAACAAAATCATTAAGACTAGAATATAGTTAAAAAGGTCAAAGAATGAAAGCTAGTTTTAGTTTTTCTAATTCAGCACGAGATTGCCTTACTATGAAATAAAAACAAAGAAGGGATTGACCCTACTCTAAAGACAGTAGGAAAAGTTGGTTAAAGCAATTTTAGCCATACTCTAATATATGGGTAATAAGGAGAGAAAGAGTTTGACTTGACTCCCCAAGTCGATTAGGTTAAGTTTAGCTGTTTTGACAACCGGAATAGCTTCTGGTCTGATCGGTATTCTTTGCCACTATCTTTTAGATTTTATAAAATTTCTTACTTTTGGTAATGATACGACAGATCTCTTGTTACAATTTAATTCTGTAAGTGCTTATCGACGCTTCGTAGTTATAGTGGTAGCTGGTGTCTTAGCTAGTATCTTTTGGTATTTCCTTCAGCGACGAGTATCTATTCTTTCCATTAATAAAGCTAAGCAACTCGTTGGCAAGAAGAGTCCAAATTTTCTTGGCCAAAGTCTACATGCTTTGGTTCAGGTAGCAATCGTTGGAGCAGGTGCTTCAGTAGGCAAGGAAGCAGCTCCACGAGAATTAGGTGCCTTATGTGCTGGCAGTTTATCAAAAAAACTGGGTTTAGAAATTCCTGAAAGACAACTCATGATTGCATGTGGTGCAGGAGCAGGTTTAGCTGCGGTTTACCAAGTTCCCTTTGCCAGTACACTGTTTGTTTTGGAAACTTTGGGAGTTGCTTGCAAACTGAAAAACATTGGTATCATTCTTGTGACAACCTATTTGTCAGCTTATTGTGCTCGTCCAATTGTTGGTGGGAAAACTATATATTTAGTTGATAAAGTAAGCTTACATCCTACTAGTTTGATACAGATTCTTGTTTTGACGCTGTTTGTAACTCCGCTTGCTCTTATATTTAAAGTTTTAGCTAAAAAGGCGACTAAAAGTCGTATAACAGATAAACATATTCTCTGGACCATGCCCATCTCTTTTATAATATTAGGTGGTATTGTAGCTTTCTATCCTATAATCATGGGAAATGGTCAGGTTCTAGCACAATGGATGTTTTCTGGAGGTACTTCGGAATACCTTCCGATTTTGCTAGTAATCAAAGGGCTTATTGTGTGCTTGTTGCTATGGTCGGGTACTTATGGAGGGACACTGACGCCTTCGTTTACTTTAGGAGTCGGATCGGGTTTCTTATTAACAAGGTGTCTTGAGACTTTAGGTTTATCCCTAAATCCTAATCTAGGAATGTTACTTGGTGCAACCATATTTTTAGTAACAACTTTGGATGCTCCTCTGACGGGAATAGCCTTAGTTCTAGGTTTTACCGGACAAGGAGGGCTAGTAGCAGTTCCTCTAATCTTAGCGGGTCTACTATCAAGGATAATTAATAATAAATGGAAGAAAAAACAATGAATATTCATTTTATCTTACACGAAACGTTTGAAGTTCCAGGAGCCTATTTAAAATGGGCTCAAGACCGTGTGCATAAT
>SKEZ01001469.1_pt1 | contig 12918 bp, 9 predicted proteins | sample 4843881 | NCBI WGS metagenome assembly SKEZ01 (sample SAMN11008796, study PRJNA524170) | human gut metagenome | isolation source: fecal sample from pouch patient p1, p46 | place: Israel: Tel-Aviv | reverse complement strand
CCCCCGATACGGCCCCAACGGCCGCCGGCCCGGTCCCGCCGGCCGACGATGCCCCGTTCGCCGTCGACGCGTCCGCCCCGCTCAGCCGCACGCCCGATGCCCGCGACTGGACCGGCGTCGAGGCGATCGCCCATGCCGAACGGCATATGCCGGTATTGCGCACGCTTATGGGCGAACTGTGCCGTGACGCCGATTTCCGGAACGTGCGCATCGCCGTATGCCTGGTGCTGGAGCCGAAGACCGCCGTATTGCTGCGCGCGCTGCGCCGCGCCGGAGCGACGGTCGGCGTGTTCTGCGACCCGGCCGAGACCGACCGGCGCGTCGCCGACCAGCTGCGTGCCGAGGGCATCGCCGTCGAGGCCGACGCCGAATGGACGCCCGAGCAGGCCCATCAGGGCGCGCTGCGCCTGCTCGACGAGATCCGCCCGCACATCATCATCGACGATGGCGCCAGCTTCTCCCGTCTGGCCGCCGCGGAACGCCCTCAACTGCTCGGCGATCTGATCGGCGTGTGCGAGGAGACCACCAGCGGCGTGCGCGCGTTCCAGGCCATGCAGGATGCCGGCCGACTGCCCTTCCCGGTCGTCGCGGTCAACGACAGCGTGCTCAAAACCGGCTTCGACAACGCGCACGGTACCGGCGAAAGCTGCGTGACCACCATGCAGGGCATTCTCGGAGCCGAGGCGTTCGCTGGCAGCCGGGTCACGGTGATCGGCTACGGCCCGGTCGGACGGGGGTTCGCGTTGCGCGTGCGCGCGCTCGGCGCGCGGGTCACGGTTTGCGACACCGACCCGGTCGCCGCGCTGCAGGCCGTGTTCGACGGGTTCGCGGCGCGGAGCATCGACGACTCGCTCGAGAACGCCGACATGGTCGTTTCGGCGACCGGCGTGCGGCACACCGTCACGATGCGGCACATGCGCCGCATGCGCACGGGCGCGGTGCTGTCCGTGATCGGCGGCATCGCCAATGAGATCGCGCTGGACGACATCCCCGGGTTCCGCCACGTGGCCGAATGCTGCCGACGCGACATCGCGATCCCCGATGGCCCGACCCTCACGCTCCTCGCCGAGGGCGACGGCGTCAACTACACCGCTGGCGGCGGCAATCCCATCGAGATCATGGACCTGAGCTTCGCCGTGCAGGCGAGCGCCGTGGCCTGGCTGCTCACGCATCGCGACGAGACCGCGCCCGGTCTCATGCGGCTGGGCGCCGCATCCGACCGTCGCATCGCCGCCGCGGCCCTCGCCGTACGCGGATTCGCCGCAAGTTCCGCCGAGCCCGACAACGGCTACGACTGGACGCTCACCCGTTTCGCCGACAGCGCCGGAACCGACCAGCCGCCCGCCGACCGGGCATCCGGCGGCCAGACCGGCCCCGACCATGCACAGGAGGCATGATGTCCGACGATTCCTTCGACCCGTTGTACGCGGCGGCCCATCCGGCGCCGCTGGAGTCGGTCACCCTGTACAGCGCCCCGCTGATCATCCCCGTGACCGGACCGGTGATCATGGACGGCGCGATCGCGGTCTCCGGCAGCCGTGTGGTCCACGTCGGCACGCGGCGGTGGGTGCTTGACACCCTCAAGCAGGATCTGGCACCGCACGGGCGCATCGACGAACGCCATTGGCACGGCGTCATCACGCCCGGCCTCATCAACGCGCACACGCACCTGCAGTACACCACCATGGCGCAGGTCGGGCAGGGCGGCTATGCCAACTTCCACGACTGGGAGCTGGCGTTCGACCAGGTGTACCGGCGCATCGGCGCGGAAGAGGGGGCGTGGAAGGCCTCCGCCGAGACCGGCGCGCGCATGATGGTCGAAAACGGCACGACGGCCGCGGCCGACATCGTCACCGACCCCGAGGCGGCCACGGCGCTGGCCTCGCAGGGCATGCACGGCGTGGCCTACTGGGAGGTGATGGACTGGAGCAACGAGGCCTGGCACAGCGCGGGCATCCGCAATCTGGTCGGCCATCTCGGGCGCATGCGCGAGGCCGACCTGCCGAGCATCGGCATCAGCCCGCACGCCCCGTACACGCTGGAGACCGCGCCGTTCGTGGATCTGCCCGACATCGCGCGCCAGCTCGACATGCGCCTGCACATCCATCTGGCGGAGACCCCCATGGAGGCCGGCAAGCGCGACACCACGCTGTCCACCTATTCGACGGCCGACTGGCGCAATGACGACTGGACCAGCTACCAGCAGCTGCGGGAGTCGGGCAAGGGGGCCTCGGCAGTCCAGTTCCTCGACCAGCTCGGCTCGCTCGGGCCGGACGTGCACATCGCGCACGGCGTGTGGGCAGACAAGGAGGACCGGCGCATCCTGCGCCAGCGCGGCGTCGGCGTGGCACTGTGCCCGCGGTCGAACCGCATCACCGTCACCGGCCGCGACGCCCCGGTCCGCAACTATCTGGAGGAGGGCAACCTGCTGGCCGTCGGCACCGACTCGCTGTCCAGCTCGCCCAGCCTCGACGTGCTCGACGACGTGGCCATGCTCTACGACCTGGCGCGCGAGCAGGGCTACGAGGGCGACGACCTGTCCCACCGGCTGATCCGCATGATGACGCTCGGCGGCGCGCAGGAGCTCGGCCTGCATGTCGGCGCCGGCCGCATCGGCCAGATCAACGCCGGCGCGATGGCCGATCTGGCGTTCTTCGACATCCCCGTCTACGTGGCCACGCCGCGCGGCATCGAGGACACGCTGGAGGTGCTGGTGCGCCACGGCGCCGGCACGAACCGCGCCACCGTGATCTCGGGGCGCGAGGTCTACAACGACGGCGCCTGGTGATCCGCCAGATCCCGTACCGCAATCCGATATCGCAATCCGATCGCAATCCCATACCGCAAGCAAGGAGCAGCACGATGAGCATCGCACTGGAAGACATGAGCCCCTACGCCCGTTCGGTGGTGTCCTCTCTGGGGTTGCAGGAGCACCCCGAGGGTGGCTGGTACACGCGCGACTGGGCGTCGCCGATCGACGGGAACATCGGCGGCCGCCCTCTGGCGTCGTTGATCTACTTCCTGCTGCCGGCCGGCGATGCCAGCGCATGGCACAAGGTCGATGCCGACGAGATCTGGCTGTGGCACGGGCCGGCGAACGTCACGCTGGAGCTGGGCGGCAGCGGGGACGCGCCGGCGGCCGATGCGGGCCAGCGGCGGACCGTGGTGCTGGGAACGGGGCTGCGCGGTGGGGATGAGGCCGGCCGGGGCGCCGCGCCGAGTGCCGCCGCACCGGTCGGTCACGCCATCGTGCCGGCCGGGGTGTGGCAGCGCACGGTGCCCGGCGCAGGCGACGCGCTCGTCTCCTGCGTGGTGAGCCCCGGGTTCACCTTCGAAGGATTCACGCTGCAGTAGGCGCCGCGGCAAGCGTGCCGTTCTCCATCAGCGCGTCGAGCGTGCCGAGCGTGACGGTCGCTGCGGCGTCGGCCGCGTTGACCAGGTCATGCTCGTGGCCGTCCAGCGATTCGTAGGATTCGCCGCAGCGGTTGCTGATCGAGCGGATCGCCAGGAACGGCACGCCGCACTTGGCGCTGACATGGGCCGCTGCGGCGCCCTCCATCTCCTCGCAGTCGGCGTGCACGCTCTCCACGATGTGGCGCAGCGCGTCGGCGTCCGTGTTGAACTGGTCGCTGGTCGCGACGACGCCGCGCACGTAGCGGGGGCCGGCGCCCAGCCGCGGGGCGTGCCGCCCGTCCGCCCCGTCATCATCCATGTCCTGCCTGAGCGAAGGCACCTGCCGGTACCCGCCACGATCCAGCGCGCGTTCCGCGGCGGCGACCAGTCCCTCATCGGAACGGAACCATTCCAGATACGGCGCGCATTCGGCGATGATCGGCGTGTTCGTCTCCAGATAGTGCAGCTCGGCGCCGACCACGATGTCGCCGACGCCAAGGCGCGGGTTCAGCCCGCCGGCGATGCCGCTGAAGATCAGCAGCTTCGGTTCGCAGCGGGCGATGATCAGCTGCGTGGCCGCCCCGGCGCTCACGGTGCCCATGCCGCCGATGCAGACCACCGTGCCGACGCCGCGATAGGTTCCCTCGGCGACCTCGACGCCGAACTCGTCATGACGGCGCACCCCTTCGAGCGCGGCGATGATGGGCGCTGCCTCCTTCGGCAGGGCGCACTGAATGGCGATGGTGATGTTGCTCATACGTCGATCGTGCCCAGCGGTGCAGACAAGGCCCCCGACATGCGGTAACGCATTATAACCAGCGTCCATAACCGCCCCTGCACGTTGGTTACGGGGGATGGATACACTGGGGCACGAGTGTCGTCGCGCCCTGGCACGGCGCATCACCGAAAAGAGGAAGGTACCTTCAATGAGCGCATTCACCATCATCAAGCGCACCGCGGCCGCAGCCCTCGCTGTGGCATCGCTGGTGGCCGTCACCGCATGCGGCAGCAGCAACAGCGGCAACAAGGCCGAGACGGCCACGGATTCGAACGACATCACGCAGCAGACCATCACGCCGGGCACGCTGACCGTGGCCACCGGCGAGCCGGCCTACACCCCGTGGGTGCTCAACAACAAGCCGGAATCCGGCGAGGGCTATGAGGCGGCCCTGGTCTACGCCGTCGCCGACAAGCTCGGTTTCAAGAAGGACAACGTCAAGTGGACCCGCACCACCTTCGACGCGGCCATCGCCCCGGGCTCCAAGGACTTCGACCTGAACATCCAGCAGTTCTCCATCACCGACGAGCGCAAGAACGCCGTGGACTTCTCCCCCAGCTACTACAACCCGACCCAGTCCGTGGTGGTGCGCAAGGACTCCAAGTACGCGTCCGCCACGTCGCTCGCCGACCTCAAGGACGCCACCATCGGCGCCATGGTCGGCACCACCAGCTATGACTTCGCCAAGGACAAAATCAAGTCCGACATCCAGACCTTCAACGACAACGCCGTGCTCGCCCAGGCGCTCGACGCCAACCAGCTCGACGCCATCGTGTTCGACACCCCGACCGCCGTCAACGTCGTGGAATCCAACCAGGTGAAGAACGCCAAGGTCATCGGCCAGATCCCGGGTTCCGAGGACCCGCAGGGCATGGGCATCGTGCTGCCGAAGGGCTCGAAGCTGACCGCCAAGGTCACCGACGCGGTCAACGCCCTGGAGAAGGACGGCACGCTCAAGAGCCTGCAGGAGAAGTGGCTCGCCGCGTACACCACCGACATTCCGGAACTCAAGTAGTCCCCCCGCCAACCGGCGCAGACAGGACCTATGAATCGCGCCGGGCCGGCAGGGCACGGCGCGATTTTTGCGTTATGGACGGGCATGCCCCCGAATCGCGACCCGTCCGTAACGGACAGGACGTCATAATTGGGAAGAATAGGTGGTTGAATAACTACTATGCCACAACGTGAATCAACAGTCGCAAGCCACGTGAGCGAGGTCGAGCTGGAACGGCAGCAGTACCGCCGCCGCCAGGACCTGCAGTCCGTGGTCACCAGCGTCATCAGCACCATCGTGCTGGCCGTGCTGGTCGTCACCCTGCTCAAGATGTCTCCCGGATGGTCAAGGGTCCAGGAGTCGTTCTTCTCCGCCAAGTATTTCGTCTCGTCCTTCCCCGAAGTGCTCAAGGGATTGTGGCTCAACGTCGAGGTGCTGTTCTTCGCCGTGATCGGCGTGGGCATTCTGGGCACGCTGCTCGCCGTCATGCGCATCAGCCGGTCCCCGATCCTGTTCCCGCTGCGCGCGCTCGCGCAGATCTACACCACGGTGATGCGCGGCATCCCGATGATCGTCGTGCTGTACCTGATCGGCTTCGGCATTCCCGGTCTCGGCATCTTCGGGCGCATCCCGGCGTCGGTGCTCGGCACCATCGCCGTGATCATGACCTACTCGGCATACGTCGCCGAGGTGCTGCGCGCCGGCTTCCAGGACGTGCACCCCTCGCAGCGCGCCTCGGCGCGTTCGCTGGGCCTGACCTCGGGGCAGACCATGCGCATGATCATCATCCCGCAGGCGCTGCGCAAGGTCGCGCCTGCGCTGATGAACGACTTCATCGCCATGCAGAAGGACGTCGGCCTGATCTCGGTGCTGGGCGCCGTTGACGCGGTGCGCGCCGCGCAGATCCAGGTGGCCAGCACCTACAACTTCACCCCGTACGTGGTGGCGAGCGTGCTGTTCATCATCATGAGCGTGCCGTTCATTCTGCTTAATGACTGGTATTCGGCGCGTCTGCGCGCCCGCGAGCTCAGTGGAGGCACGGTATGAGCACTCTGAACGATCAGCATTCGCCGGCACAGGGCGTTCCGGTCGCCGCGCCGGCAGCCAAGTCCGGCAGCGACGCCATCCTGCGGCTGGACAACATCCGCAAGTCCTTCGGTTCCACGCAGGTGCTGCGCGGCATCTCCTTCGAGGTGCGCCGCCATGAGGTCGTGGCGCTGCTCGGCCCGTCCGGCTCCGGCAAGTCCACGCTGATGAAGTGCGTGAATCTGCTCGAGCAGGTGGACGACGGCCAGATCTGGCTCGGCGACACCGACATCACCGACCCGCGGGCCAATCAGGACCGAATCCGCGCGCGCATCGGCGTGGTGTTCCAGCAGTTCAACCTGTTCCCGCACATGTCGGTGCTCAAGAACGTCACCCTGGCGGCGATCAAGGTGCACCATTGGGACAAGGAGCGCGCCGAATCGCGTGCGCTGGAGCTGCTCGACCGCATCGGCATGCGCGCGAAGGCCTCCGCCTACCCGGATCAGCTGTCCGGCGGTCAGCAGCAGCGAGTGGCGATCGCCCGCGCGCTGATGACCGACCCCGAACTGCTGCTGCTCGACGAGATCACCTCGGCGCTCGACCCGATGCTGGTCGGCGAGGTGCTCAACATGGTCGCCGAGCTCAAGGACCAGGGCACCACGATCCTGATGGCCACGCACGAGATGAGCTTCGCGCATGACGCGGCCGACCGCATCGTGCTGCTGCGCCACGGCGTCATCGCCGAGAACGGCACGCCGCGCGAGGTCATGGACGAGTCGCAGAACCCGGAGACCAAGGAGTTCTTCAGCCACTTCCGGCACTAGCGGGTTTGGTGCGTGCAGCTCTGCTCCCCTCAGTCGGCTACGCCGACAGCTCCCCTCATAGAGGGGAGCCATACGTTGCGTCAGGCGGTGAGGCGCTTGGTTTCCTCGACGTTGCGGGCCAGTTCGTCCTTCAGGGCGTCCACGCCGTCGAAACGCACCTGGGGGCGCAGGAATCCGGCGAATTCGATGCGCACGCGGTGCCCGTACAGGTCGAGCCAGTCATCGGTGACGGCATAGGCCTCGATCACCCGCTCGTGTAGTCCGGTCTTCTCGCTGAATGTGGGCTTGGTGCCGATCGAGATCGCCGCGGGCCACCGCCACGGCGAGTGGGGGGCGATGCGGGCGGTGTCGTCCGAGGCCACGCGGGAGGTCGCCTCGGCATCGCCGTTCGAGGGCACCGTATCGCGCTCCTCCCCCAGATCGACCAGCCAGCCGGCGTACACGCCGTCCACCGGCAGATACCCGACCACCGGTTCCTCGAGGTTCGCCGTCGGGAATCCGATGGTGCGCCCGCGCTCCTCGCCATGGATCACCGTGCCTTCGACGGCGTGGGGATGACCCAGAATCGCGTTCGCGTCGACGATGCGGCCCTGCCCAAGCAGATACCGGACATTGGTGGAGCTCCAGATACGCTGCTTGCGCCCCTGATGATTCTTGCTCCACGCGCGCAGCTCGGCCTTGGTCATGCCCTCGGTCGGGTCCTTCGGCTCGCCCGGCTCGCTCGGCATATGCGGCGCCGCATCGGCCGGGATGCGCACGTATCCGGGGCCGCGGTCGTCCACGACATCCAGTTCGAAGACGCCGGTGGCGAGCGCCAGGTTCTCGATCGCCTTGACGTCGCCGGCCCGATCCTTGCCCATGGCCGCATCCTGGCCGAGCACCAGCGTGCGCATGCCGATCTTGCCGACCAGCTGGCCGAGGAAGAAGCGGTAGGACTTGGCGGCGAACGCCAGCGTGTAGCGGACCAGCAGCACATGGTCGACGCCCATCTGGCGCATCAGACGGATGCGCTCGTCCACGCCGGTCAGCGCCTCGGTATCGGCGATGCCCTCATCGGGGTCCATGCCATGGTGCTCGGCGGCGTACCGGTGCACCAGTCCCGGGCGCGGGTCGAACAGGATCACCACGGAGAAGGCGCGCTCCTTGGCGGCCAGTTCCACCACCCGCTCGACGACCGCCCGGTGCCCCTGGTGGAACCCGTCGAACACGCCGACGGTCACCACGGATTTCTTGTTCGAGCTCAGTGTCGGCCATGCTACCAAGCCGGTCGGGTCGGGGGTGAGTCGGGTGATCTTCATGCTGTTCCTCTGGGTTCCTCTGGTCGGTTGCGCGGTGCCGCGCGTCACGAATCAATCGCATCCACTCTAGCAGCTCGTCCGTTTCTCGGATACCTGAAAAACTCCTCACGGCACCGTCGGACCACCCCCAGTCGGCTTACGCCGACAGCCTCCACCGGCGGGGCACCATACGCTACCGCGCGCGTCAGGCGGCGAACACAGTCACCGGCTTGGCCTCGCCGCGCCCGGTGCGCTCCACGATCGCCGCGACGTCGCCGGTTTCCGGCACCACGGCGGCCGCGATGCCCTTGCCACCGCAGGGGATGCGCCTTCCGAAGCGCAGCTCGGCGGCGTCGTGCCCGCTGATCGCGACCGTCTGCATCGCCGCGGCGACCGCATCGGCCATGGTCAGCGCGCGGGACAGCAGCTCCTCGCCGGCCGCGTCGAGCACCGCGCGGTTCCGGGTCACGGTCTCCCCGTCGCGATTGGTGAAGGTGCGGGTTTCGACGTGCGCGGTCACGGCGTGGGCCGCATGGTCGCCGTCAAGCACGAACCGGCCGACGCGCGTGCGGCGCAGTCGGGTCAGATGACCGCCGACGCCGAGCGTCGCGCCCAGATCGCGCGCCAATGCGCGGATATAGGTGCCGGAGGAGCAGCTCACGCGCACATCGAGATCCACCACCTGCGCCGCCGAGGGGAAGTCGTTCGCCGCCGCAAGCGGCGCGCCGGCACGGGACGCGTCCGCATACCCGTACCGCGCGTCGAGCACCGTGAACTCGCCGATCGTGACGGGGCGGGCCTTGAGTTCGACCGCCTTGCCTTCGCGGGCCAGGTCATAGGCCCGCTGGCCGTTGATTTTGATCGCGGAGAACGCATTCGGCACCTGTTCGATGTCGCCGAGGAAATGCTCCGCGATCGCGCGCTCCACGGCGGCGCGATCAGGCATCCGCCGGTCCGCATCCTCCTGCGTACCGTCCCGCCGGGTACCGTGACCGGCACAACCGGCAGACGCCGCCGGGCCGTCCGGCGCGATCGGCGTGCCGTCGGCGTCGTCGGTGTCGGTGGACTGCCCGAGCCTGATCGTCGCCTCGTACGTCTTGTCGTGGTCGACGATGTAGTTGAGCAGGCGCGTGGCGTTGCCGAAGCCGATGACCAGCACGCCGGTGGCCATCGGGTCGAGCGTGCCGGCGTGGCCCACCTTTTTCGTATGCAGCGCGCCGCGCGCGGCGGCCACCACGTCATGGCTGGTCACGCCCTGCGGCTTGTCCACGATCAGCAGCCCGGACGGCTGCGGCCCTTGCGATGCCATATCCACTCCCCTTGTGTCAGAACCGCGGCGTACCGGGCTGCGCGCCGGTCAGGCCGCGCTGCCGGATTCCTCGGACCCGTCGAATTCCTCGACCTCGACGGCGTCGCCGTACCCGTCGTCCGGATCATCGGCATCGTCGGATTCGTCGTCGTCAAAATCGTCGTCAAAATCGTCGTCATCCTCGTCGGGATGCTTGTACGGATCGGCCTCGCCGGCATAATGCGCGTTCGCGCGGGCCTTGGCGAGCTCCTCGTCGCGCTTGCGCGCCACCAGAAGAATGTCCTCGATCTCGGTCGCCTCGCCGGGCACCTCGTCGAAGATGAACTGCAGCTGCGGGGTCAGGCGCAGACCGGCCTTGGTGCCGACCAGCGTGCGCAGACGGCCTCTCGCCTGGTCCAGGGACTGCTTGGCGCGGCGGCGTTCGCCGTCCTCCTTGCCTTCGTGCCCCAGCTGCGTCCAGTAGATCTTCGCGATCTGCAGATCGTTGGTGACGCGCACTTCGGTGATCGTCACGTTCGCAAGGCGCTTGTCATGCAGCTGCGCCTCCATCGACGAGGCGACGACGCGCTGGATCAGCGCGGCGATGCGCGCGGCGCGCGGGTTCGTTCCTGCCATCAGTGTTTCCTTTGCACTCGATTTGAATGGTGATACATGGATTTCTTGGGTTCTATCGTCGCACATCCCCCGGCCCATGCCACGGCCCGTCAATGGCCTGACAACGACGAAGCGCCCGCCGCCGTAAGGGGACGGGCGCTTCACACGCGCTCTCGCATGGCGCCGGGCCGCGGGTCCGCGCGCCCGGCCAGCCGAAGGAGCCGGCCGTTGGCCTACTTGCGCTCGATCTCGCGCATCTCGAAGGTCTCGATGATGTCGCCGATCTCGATGTCGTTGAAGGAGCCGAGGTTGATACCGGCCTCGTAGCCCTCCGCGACCGAGGTGACGTCGTCCTTGAAGCGACGCAGCGAGGAGATCTCGAGGTCGTTGACCGTGGCGACGCCGTTGCGCAGGATACGGCACTTCGTACCGCGCTTGACCTCGCCGTCCTGCACCATGACGCCGGCGATGTTGCCGAACTTGGAGGAGCGGAAGATCTCGCGGATCTCGGAGTGGGAGGTGGTGACCTCCTCGTATTCCGGCTTGAGCATGCCCTTGAGGGAGGCCTCGATGTCCTCGATGGCCTTGTAGATGATCGAGTAGTACTTGATCTCCACGCCCTCGCGCTCGGCGAGGTCCACGACCTGGCGGTTCGGACGCACGTTGAAGCCGATGATGACGGCCTTGTCGACCGTGGCGAGGTTGACGTCGTTCTGGGTGATCGCGCCGACGCCGCGGTGGATGACCTGGATGCCGACCTCGTCGGACACCTCGATCTTCATCAGGGAGTCCTCCAGCGCCTCGACGGAGCCGGACGAATCGCCCTTGATGACGATGTTGAGCATGTCGACCTCGGACTTGGCGAACTGCTCCTTGAGGCTCTCGAGCGAGACGACCTTGCGGCGCTTGGCCAGCTGGGCGGCGCGCTCGGTGGCCTGGCGCTTCTCGGCGATCTGGCGGGCGGTGCGGTCGTCCGGAGCCACCAGGAACAGGTCACCGGCGGTCGGCACGGAGGTCAGGCCCAGCACCTGCACAGGCGTGGACGGCGCGGCCTCCTTCATGTGCTGGCCGTTCTCGTCGAGCATGGCGCGCACGCGGCCATAGGACGTACCGGCCACGATCGCGTCGCCGACGTGCAGCGTGCCGGACTGCACCAGCACGGTCGCCACGGCGCCGCGGCCCTTGTCGAGTCGGGCTTCGACGGTGGCGCCGCGGGCGTCCATATCCGGGTTGGCGCGCAGATCGAGCTCCGCGTCGGCGGTGAGCAGCACGGATTCGAGCAGCTTGTCGATGTTCGTGCCCTGCTTGGCGGAGATGTCGACGAACATCGTGTCGCCGCCGTACTCCTCCGGCACCAGGCCGAACTCGGTGAGCTGGCCGCGCACCTTGTCGGGGTTCGCGCCCGGCTTGTCGATCTTGTTGACCGCCACGACGATCGGCACGTGGGCCGCCTGCGCGTGGTTGATGGCCTCGACGGTCTGCGGCATCACGCCGTCATCCGCGGCGACCACGAGGATCGCGATATCGGTGAGCTCGGCACCGCGGGCACGCATGGCGGTGAACGCCTCGTGGCCAGGGGTATCGAGGAAGGTGATCTTGCGCTTCTGCCCATCGAGATCCACGGTCACCTGGTAGGCGCCGATGCGCTGCGTGATGCCGCCGGCCTCACGGGCGATGACGTTGGTGTTGCGGATCGCGTCGAGCAGTCGGGTCTTACCGTGATCGACATGGCCCATGACGGTGACGACCGGCGGACGCGGCTTCAAGTCCTCGTCCTCCTGCAGCTCCTCGTCATCCAGGTTGATGTCGAACTGCTGCAGCAGCTCCTTGTCCTCCTCTTCGGCGGACACGATCTTGATGTTCCAGCCGATTTCCTCGCCGAGGATCTGGAAGGTCGACTCGTCGAGCGACTGCGTGGCCGTGGCCATCTCGCCGAGATGGAACAGCACGGTGACCAGCGCGGCCTGGTTGACGTTGATCTTCTCCGCCAGATCGGCCAGCGAGGCGCCCTGACGCAGCTTCACGGTCTGGCCGTTGCCGGTCGGGATGCGCACGCCGCCGATGACCGGAGCCTTCAGCTCCTGGAACTCCTGACGCTTCGCAAGACGGTTCTTGCGGGCCTTCGAGGACTTGCCGCCCTGACGTCCGAACGCGCCTGCGGCGCCGCCGCGGCCTCCGCGGCCGCCGGTGCGCGCGGGACCGTTGCTCGGCGCGCCGCCGCCCTGATAGCCACCCTGGCCGGAGCCGCCGAAGCGGTTGCCGCCCTGACCCGGACGACCGCCCTGGGCGCCCTGGCCCGGACGACCCTGAGCGCCGCCCTGACCCGGACGGTTATGGCCCCACTGGCCGGGACACGGTGCACCCTGCGCACCCTGGCCCGGACGACCGCGGAAACCGCCGCGGCCCTGGCCCGGACGGCCGCCACGGCCGCGACCCTCGTTGTTGTTCGCGGTGGGGCGGGCCATCGGATGCGGACGCGGGATGTCACCCGGCGTAGGCGTATGCATGCCCTGCTTGCGGCTGAACGGATTGTTGCCCGGACGCGGCCCCGGCGTGGGCTGGCCGCCCTGGTTCTGGCCCGGATTCGCGTTCTGCGGCGACTGCGGGCGGGGCGCGTGCGGCATCGGGCCGGACGAACGCCCGTCATTGTTGCGCGGCGCATGGTTCATGCGCGACTGGCCGTTGCGGCCGCGGTTGTCGCGCCCGCCGTCACGGCCGTACTC
>SKEZ01001466.1_pt1 | contig 12924 bp, 7 predicted proteins | sample 4843881 | NCBI WGS metagenome assembly SKEZ01 (sample SAMN11008796, study PRJNA524170) | human gut metagenome | isolation source: fecal sample from pouch patient p1, p46 | place: Israel: Tel-Aviv | reverse complement strand
GGAGCCGATCACGGCGTCGAACCACACGTACAGCTTCTTGTTCGGGTTGTCGATCCAACCCTTGACCGGCACCGGAATACCCCAGTCGATGTCGCGGGTGATGGCGCGCGGCTTGACTTCCTTGAACAGGCCAAGTGAGAAATTGATGACGTTGGTACGCCAGCCCTTGCGGGTCTCCAGCCAAGCCTTGTTGGCTTCGGCGAGCGCCGGCAGGTCGAGGAAGTAGTGTTCGGTCTGCTCAAAGCGCGGGGTTTCGCCGTTAATCTTGGAAACCGGGTTGATGAGATCGTCCGGGTCGAGCTCGTTGCCGCAGGCGTCGCACTGGTCGCCGCGCGCGCCTTCGGCATGACAGATCGGGCACTCGCCCTCGATGTAGCGGTCGGGCAGGGTACGGCCGGTGGAGGGGCTGATGGCCACCTGCTGGGTGCCCTTGTAGATGTAGCCGTTCTCCAAGCACTGCTTGAACATCTCCTGCACCACGTGCTCGTGATTGCCGGTAGTGGTGCGGGTGAACAGGTCGTAGCTCAGGCCGAGGTCGCACAGGTCCTTGGCGATCACACGGTTGTAGCGGTTGGCCAGCTCCTGGGCCGTGAGACCTTCCTTCTCCGCCTCAACGAGAATCGGGGTACCGTGCTCATCGGTGCCGGAGACCATGAGCACATCATTGCCTTTCATGCGCTCGTAACGCGCGTAAACGTCGGAGGGCACACCAAATCCTGCGACATGACCAATATGACGGGGGCCGTTAGCATACGGCCAAGCAACATTCACCAAAACATGACTCATAATGTTTGATTATCCGGCGCGGCGGGGACACGCCGGGCACACGCATAAGCAACGCGCGGAAAGCCCATCGAAATGCCGATGCACAGCACAAAGAGCATGCCTAAACATGTGGATTACCGACCATTGCGCAGCCCCTCAACAAACCGCCCACAGCATTGTCCACAATCTCGGCGCGGCAGTCGGAATTATCCACTTATCCACCGTTTTCGCCTATCCGGTAGCGCCCGAGCGCAAACTATGCGTATGGTCGGGCACATGAATGCACCAAATCGCTCGATGACGAGCACCATAGCCAACGCCGGCACCGCTCGGCACACCACCGTCAGCCTATCAGTGCCGCCCGTGCTGTTCACCAAAGATCTGCCCGGACCGCTCAGCTTAAGCCGGCTGGAAACATTCGGCACCATACGAAAGTTCGACGAATCCGCTGGCTACTGGAACGAACACGCCAACACACTATATGGCCGCGCGATGATTGTCTCCACGGTCGCCCCGTTCGGAACCGTGGCGTGCGCGCTGACTGCCGCCTGGGTATGGCTCGGCGGCCCGGATTTTCCGAGAACCATTGACGTGATTTCCACTTCGCATTTTCGTTCGACTTCCGCAGGCCGCCGCATCCGCGTATTCAGGCGGGTCACGTCGCCAGAGCACATTATTCGACTGGGCAATCTTCCTGTCACCACACCGCAGCGTACAGCCTGTGATCTGGTGATGGGCATGGACGATGCGCCGGACCCGTCCGCCATCAATACGTTGGTATGCCGCTTGATGACCGCATACAGTTTCCGTGCCAGCGAATGCCTGCAGATCATCAAAGAGCACCGGCATCATAAGCATGCCGGTCGCGCACGGATATTTTTCGAATCATTACAACGGGAGTCCGAACCGGCCTTAGGGCAATGCGCATAACCAGCCGCCACGCTTCCCGGCGACTTGACCGTCTGCATCAAGCGCAGCGGCTACCGCGCGCTTCTGATATTCAATCGCATAGTCCACACGCGAGCGCTGCTGTCAATCATGATGCCCCACCATCGCCGCCAATCGCATTGACCCCATCCGTAGCCTGTTCGCCGGATACGCCAATCGAAGTGCTGTGGCATATCGCCCAGCATGCGCCCGAACTCAGGCGCTGGCTTATTGCCAATCCTCGGGCGGATGCGGCATTGTTGGAATTCATCTCGCAGGCGGGCGGACCAGGAGTGAAGCGGGCGCTGGCGGTTCTACTGGAATCGATGGAGGAGGAATAATGCTGCCGCAAGTCTCATCCCCCGGCAAATTACCGCGGAATCTCAATCATTACAGATGCCATCAATTATCCACGTCAATCGCAAGCGCCAACCAACGGCATCATGTAAATACGCGGATCCTACCCCTTAATCTCCAACACCGCCGCATACACTTGCTTGCGATTGGCCAGCGAACCATCGGCCAACGGATGCTCCTGCACCACCTGCGCGATGGCGTCCTTGATACGCAGGCCATCCTCCAACGCACGGTCGATAGCCAGCACGGCCATATCTTCCACGCTCAACGTGCTGGGCGCGGCGGCCTCGGCCTCTTCACTGGAAGCGCCGCCGATGACCAATACCATCTCGCCGCGCGGCGGATCGTCAATCACACTCTGGCGAATCTCTCCGATTGGACCTCGCCGGATTTGCTCATAATCCTTGGTGAGCTCCCGACACAGCGCCATCGGACGGTTCGGGCCGAATGCGTCAAGCAGATCATCCATCGAATCGGCGATGCGGTGAGGCGTCTCGTAAAACACAATGGTGCGGCGTTCGCCCAACAGTGTGCGTAGATATTGCACTCGTTCGGCATGCTTGCGCGGCAGGAATCCCTCGTAGCAGAAGCGATCGGTGGGCAGGCCGGAAAGGGCAAGCGCGTCAAGCACGGCAGAGGGGCCAGGCGCGCAGGTGACGGGCAGGCCGCGTTCAATGGCGCGGCGCACAATGGCCAGGCCTGGATCGTTGATGGTGGGCATGCCGGCGTCGGAAACGACGAGCACGGTCGCACCGGTTTCGACCTGATCAAGCAAACCGTCGGCCTTGTCTCGCTCGTTGTGGTCATGGTAGGCGACGACTCGGCCGTTCACATAGACGCCGAGGCGGCGAGCCAGGTCGAACAGGCGGCGGGTGTCTTCTGCGGCTACGATGTCGGCACGTTCCAAAAAAGCCACCAGACGAGCAGAAGCGTCGCCGACGTTGCCGATTGGGGTCGCAGCGAGTACCACAGTGCCAGCAGGAATAGTCACAGCCGACTCGCGAGTTTGGGAAGCGGCAGGTCCGCCGGCATCAATCCCATCATTCCCATCGTTGCGTTCAAACACTTGTGCGACGCTCTGTTCAGCGTCACGCTGTTCATTCAACTCATCTGCGCTTGTCATACTCCCAGTATTGCCCAAGCCAAAGAGCAATCTGCTGTGGGATCAGGAGCATTCTGCACTTCGAGGGGTTGATTTCACATGTTCCGGAGATCTACTTCCGTTTCGAGGGGCTCCCCAAACGTCAAAACGTGAGTAGGAACGGCCTGCTATCAATGATATTTCGCCGTTTTGGAGACATGTCTGCTTAACGACCAGCCCCTTGAAACGGAGGTAGACCTCCAGCAAACACCAAATCAGCCCCTCGAAGTGCAGAATGACCCTTCACCAACGAGTTTTTTCTGCGCTTTGCATTTTTGAGGTCTACTTTCAAAATGAAAAGACCCTCTGCGGTGGAATGAATGCAGAGGGTCTCGTGGAGCTGACGGTAGTCGAAACCGCGACCTCTTCGATGCGAACGAAGCGCTCTACCAACTGAGCTACAGCCCCTTGGATGTTACTTTGCTCCGCAAAGCAACTCGCACAAATATAATACGGGGTGCAGTCAAACGCAATTCGGGCAAGGTGTCGGCAGACAGACTATTTTCCCAAAAATCTGGAAGAACGCACACTGAGCACACAGCAGTGCACATTTTCCAGACAAGAGCCGAAATAGTCTGAAAAACGTATGCCAGCTGGCTGGTCGAATCAATCAAGCCAATCCAGCCGCAACTGCACTATGCCTATGCCCCCAGCATGTGCAACACCTTCTTCTCGTTATAGAACGCGAACACAATGCCGCCCAATCCACACAGCACAGCCGCGCACACGGCGGCGATACGGTAGCCCGCGCCGGATGCCATGCCGATGGTGGACACTCCGGTGAACAGCAACATGGCCACGGACTGCCCCATTTTCATGGCAAAAGTACGAGCCGCGTAGAACATGCCCTGACGATCTTGGCCCGTGGTCTTGGAACTGGCATCGGCGATATTCGCCACGATGGCCTGCGGCAGGATGCCGAATGCAGCCATCGGAATCGCACCCACCACTGAAAGCGTCAGACCCTGGGCCATGGCCGGCATGAGGGCGAGTACACCGGAGCCGAGTGCACCGGCAAAGGCGAACGCGCAGGTGAAAATCACAAAAGCGATAAGCAACAAGCGCTTTTTGCCCACACGGTTAGCCAGGATATTGACCGGCAGATAGAACAACACCGAGACGCCGGTCATGAGTACAAAGTAGATGGTCGTGGTGGTTTCCGGCAGTTTCAGCAGACTGGTCACGAAGAACGGCAGGCCGGTCTGGAACGTGGTGATGGCCACCCAGTAGACCACGTCGGAGCATACGAACTTGCGGAATTCACCGTCGGAAAAGGTCTGCTTCAGGGATTCAATGGTCGATTCGGAGGTGGGCTGCGAGTTGACGTAGTCCTTCTCGCGAATGGCCAGCGGCGGCACAAGCATGCAGGCGAACGCCACGGCAGCCATGATGGTAAAGGTCACGCGGATGGCGGTGATGCGCCCCATCATCGGCACGAATGCGCCCCAAATCACCGGCGCCACATAGGCGATGGCGGTGCCGGCCACCCAGGTGAAGGAGATGGCGGTGGAGATGGTCAACTGCTGCTTGGAATCGTGACCGAGCTCGGCGATGAGCGCGTTGTACGGCGTGCAGTAGAACGTGAGGGCAATGTAGTAGCCGATAACAGTGACGAACAGGAATGCCGCGTTGACCCAACTGGTGCCGTTGATCGGACTCCAGAACACGAGTACGGTGACCACGGCGAGCGGCAGGGCCGCGAATTTCAGGAAGGGCATGCGGCGGCCGGCTTTGGAATCGCAGCGGTCGGACAGGGAGGCCACGGCCGGGTCCACGAAAGCATCAAAGAATCGGGCGAATGCGGTGATGCCTCCCACCACGGTTACTAGCCCAAGCACCACGAGACCCTGCGGCACGAACACGGTCTGGCCTTGGGAGATGGTCTCCTGATCGGGCTGGTAGAAGTAGACGAGCCAGTTGGAGATGATGCCGGAAAGCAGCGCCCAGCCGAACTGGCCGACCGCGAAGGCCCACACTTTGGCAATGGGCAAATCCTTGATAGTCGATTGCAACGAGCCACCGGACACATTCGTTGCACTTACCGCTGTTGCATTGTCCATTCTCATACCCTCCGAATCAACATTGACACAGTGTCAAGATTCAGTATACACCGCACAGCGCAGCGCCTTGCAGCCGCGCAGCCACACGCCCTACGATAGTAGGCATGACAGGCCTAACCGAGCAATTGCCGCACACCGCCGCATTCCCCAATGCCTTGGGAACCGGCCTGCTGTTGCATACCGCGAGCGCGCTGGGCGGTGACCTGCACCAGCACATCGAAGACCTCATTTCCGATTACGAAAACGTACTGTCTCGATTTAAAGGTGACTCGATTGTGGGTCAGATGCGCGTGGCCACGCACGGCGGCACATTCGATTTTCCTGACTGGACGCTGAATCTATTTGACCTGTATGACCACTTGTTTTCTGCTACCAATGGGGCGATTGACCCATGCGTGGGTGAAGATCTGATTCGGCTGGGATATGACAAATCATATTCATCTGTGAACGAACCCAATGCCGATGAACACACAGGTGCGATTCATGGGCGGGCCACATGGGATCACGCCATCGAGCACCATGGCACAACGTTGGTTACGCATGGCCCGGTCGCACTCGACTTCGGCGCATGCGGCAAGGGCTATCTGGTGGATCTGATTGCGGAAAGGCTGGGGGTGGCCCAGAGCGACCTCCGATATGTCATCGACGCCGGCGGCGATTTGCTGGTGCACACGAGCGAACCAATCACCATCGCCCTTGAAGATCCCTCCGACCCGGCTAACGCCGTCGGTGTGGCAGAGATCAGCCAAGGCGCGTTCTGCGCAAGCTCCCCCAGCCGCCGACACTGGACCGATGCCGCCGGCCATCAACTCCACCATCTGCTCAACGCCATCGACGGTATGCCGGTTAACAGTGTAGCCGCCACATGGGTTGCCGCTACGCCGCCATCTTTGGCTACCGCCCAAGCTGACGGCCTTGCCACCGCCCTCTTCACCACCCCGGCCGCCCAGCTGCGCGCACACTTTCCATTCGAATGTGCCATCCTCACCGCCGACCGCTCCGCTGCCCAGTCTCCCGATTTTCCGGGCAGCTTTTTCATGCGATAGTTCAGCCGTCAGCCCGCCAACGCGAACTGGCTGTTGTACAAATCAGCGTAGAAGCCACCAGCAGCCAGCAACTCCTCATGCGTGCCGCGTTCGATCACATCGCCGTGATTCATGACGAGAATCATGTCGGCGTCGCGAATCGTGGAGAGGCGGTGCGCAATCACGAAGGAGGTACGGTCCACGGTCAACGCGTCCATGGCCTTCTGAATCAACTCTTCAGTACGGGTATCGACCGAAGATGTGGCCTCATCGAGGATCAGAATCGGCGCGTCCTGTACCATTGCGCGGGCAATGGTGAGCAGCTGCTTCTGGCCGGCGGACAGCGACGAATTCTCGTCGAGCACGGTGTCGTAGCCGTTCGGCAGCGACATGATGTAGTGGTGCAATCCCACAGCTTTGCATGCGCTGATGATCTGCTCATCCGTAACGCCCGGCTTGGAGTAGGCGATGTTCTCGCGCACAGTGCCATTAAAGATCCAGGTATCCTGCAGCACCATGGAGAACTGGTCGTGCACATTCCAGCGCGGCACGGACTTGGTGTCCACGCCGTCGATGGCGATCGAGCCACCGGCAATCTCGTAGAAGCGCATAAGCAGGTTGACCATAGTGGTCTTACCGGCACCGGTCGGGCCCACAATAGCAACCTTCTGACCGGAGGAGACAGAAGCGGAGAAGTCGTTGATAATCGGCTTGCCGGCCTCATATTCAAAGCGCACATGACTGAATTCCACATCGCCGTGCACCTCATGGCCTTGAGCGCCAAGCAGCGCCTGCTTGCCGGATTCGTCAGCCATTTCCGACTCTTCGAGGAATCCGAATACGCGTTCGGATGCGGCGGCGCAACGCTGCAGGTTCTGGAACGCCTGCGCAAACTGCGAGAGCGGCTGCGTAAACAGGCGGATATACATCATGAACGCCACGATCACGCCGAATTCGATCTGGCCGTCCATGGCGAGCGCGGCACCCACCACGCACACCACCACATAGCCGAAATTACCGACGAAGTTCATCAGCGGCATCATCAGACCAGACAAGAACTGCGACTTCCAGCCGGAATCGTACAGATCCGCGTTGTAGCGCTCGAACCGACGAATAGAATCTGCCTCGCCGTTGTATGCCTTGACGATGGTGTGACCGGCGTACATCTCCTCCACATGGCCGTTCACATCACCCAACGCGACCTGCTGGCGGGTGAAGTACTTTTGCGAGGCCTTCATAATGGCCATCATGATGATCAGGCCGATGATGCTTGAACCGATTGCGCACAGCGCCATGATCCAGTTGTTGTAGAACATCATGACCAATGCGCCCACGAACAGCGTCGCGGATGTGATCAGCGATCCGAGCGACTGGCCCAGCGTCTGGCCGATAGCGTCCACATCGTTGGTGATACGGGAAAGCACGTCGCCGTAGCTGACTTTGTCGAAGTAACTGAGCGGCAGCTTGTTGATCTTCTTGCTGATCGACTCACGCAACTCCTGCGCAGTGCGCTGCGTAACGGTGGCCATCATCCAGCTCTGAATGTAGCTGAGCAACGCGTAGCCCACATACAGCACCACAAGCAGCCAGCCGATACGAGCAACCGCGCCCATGTCGATGGAATTGAGCACCGGCTTGCCATGCACTACCGCAGGCAGACCTTTGGTGATCTCATTGGTCATGTCCTTGAGCTTGTCCGGGCCGATAATCTGGCAGATGGTGCCAGCCGCGCCCGGCACAAGCGCGATGATGATGGCAGGAACGTATTTGCGGCAAAAGCGGACGAGTTTGCCCATGACTTTGCCGAAATCCTGTGGTTTTTCGACCGCACCTCCGCGGCCCATAGGTCCTCTTGGCATTGTTTCTTAAGTCCTTTGTCTCTTGGCTCCCCTCTGGAGGGGAGCTGTCACGAAGCGACTGAGAGGAGGCTTCAGAGACCACCCTCAGTCTCGCTATGCTCGACAGCTCCCGCCAGCGGGAGCCATCTAATTTACGCAGTCAGTTCCGATTCACTCAGCTGGGATTCGGCAATCTGTCGGTACACTTCGCAGTTCTCGAGCAACTCCTTGTGTGTGCCTTGTCCCACAACCTTGCCCTCGTCAAGCACCACGATGCGATCGGCGTTCATGATCGTACCGATGCGCTGGGCCACGATGAGCTTGGTGGAATCCTTGGCTTCCTCAGCGAACGCGTCTCGCACCGCACGGTCGGTTTTGAAGTCGAGCGCAGAGAACGAGTCATCGAAAATCAGGATTTCCGGATGACGGTAGACGGCGCGGGCGATGGACAGACGCTGCTTCTGGCCACCGGACACGTTCGAGCCGCCTTGTGCGATCGGCGAATCGAATCCGCCGTCCATGCGGTTGACGAATTCGCTGGCCTGGGCCACGTCGGCAGCGGCCTTGACACGGCTCATCTGTTCGTCTGTCAACTTGCCGTCGTTGGCGGCATCGGCGGCCAGCTGAAGCGCCTCACGCTTACGGCCGGCGGGAGTGGAGGTATCCGCCAGTTCGACCGTGTCGTTCTCTCCGGGCTTGTCGCCGTAGCTGATATTGCCGGCCACGGTGCCCTTGAACAATACGGAATGCTGCGGCACGTAGCCGATTTTGTCTCGCAGGGCGACCATGTCATAGTCGCGCACGTCCACACCGTCGACGAGCACTTGCCCGGCGGATACGTCGTAGAAGCGCGGCACAAGATTAATCAGCGACGACTTGCCCGAGCCGGTAGAACCGATGAACGCCACGGTCTGGCCCTTCTCGGCTTTGAAGTTGATATCCTGCAGCATGGCCTCACGCGAATCCGGGTAGGTAAAGCTCACGTTCCTGAATTCCACGGTGCCGGTCTGACCGGTCTTGGCGATGTCGGCCGCGCGCTTGGTGCCGTTTTTCACAATCGGCTCGGTGTTGAGCACTTCCATCACACGCTGCGCGGACACGTCGGCACGAGGCCAAAGCACGAATACCATGCTCATCAGCAGGAAGCTCATAATCACCTGCACGGAGTAGCTGGAGAACACCACCATGTTGGAGAACACGGTGAGCTTGTCGGTAAGCTCGGCGGCCTCGATCAGGTAGGCGCCAATCCAGTAGACGGCGAGCATAAGGCCGTTCATCACCGTGTTCATCAGCGGCATCATGATGGCCATGGTGCGGTTGGTGAACAGCTGCGTATCGGTCAGATCCTTGTTGGCCTTGGTGAATTTGGACTCCTGGTAGTCCTCGGCGTTGTAGGCGCGCACCACCCGCAGACCAGTGAGATTCTCGCGGGCCACGAGGTTGATGTTATCGGTGAGCCTCTGCATGGCCTTGAACTTCGGCATGACCAGTGCCATGAGGATTACGACAGCGACCAGCAGAATCACGACCGCTATGGCCGTGGCGACCGTCCATTCGAAGCCCTCGCCGGCAATCTTGCAGACAGCCCACACGGCCATGATCGGCGACTTGACAATGAGCTGCAGACCCATGGTGATGAACATCTGGATTTGCGTGATGTCGTTGGTGGAGCGGGTGATGAGGCTGGCCGTGGAGAACTTGCTCATTTCGGCCGGGCCGAAGGATTCGACCTTACGGAATTCGAGCGAGCGTAGGCGCTGGCCGAAGCTGGAGGCCACGCGTGCCGCGATGTAGCCGGTGATGATGGCGCAGCAGACCGAGCCGAGCGAGATCAGCAGCATCTTGCCGCCGGCGGTCCAGATGTCCGCCATTGCGCTGCCCGGCGTCTCGACCAGGGTGGTGATGTCTGACATATAATCGGGCAGTTCGAGGTCGAACCAGATTTGCCCGACGATGGACACTAAGGCGATAAGCATCTGACCGATCTCCGCTTTGGAGAGGTATTTCATGATGCGAAACATTGGTTTCCCTTTGTGTTGGTTGGTTATTGGGTTATTAACTATTTGATTTGTGGATTGATTGAGTTATCGATACTTATTGATTCATGATGTCTTAATAGTTTTCATTATTTGATTACTTACACCGTAAGATATTACGCGCAATTCTGCATGTTCGCTGCGAGCATCATCAATCATGCTTGCCGATCAGCCCTCAGCATGTTTGGACGCCATGTGCTCCGCCACGCGCTTATCCCGCTCGGCAAACGCCCCCCGCACTTGCTCAGGGGTAGGACGCGGCTGGCCGGGATGGCAAATCGACATGTACGTGGTGAATTCCGAAAGCAAATCAACGAATTCGCGCGTGCGACGCTCCCCCATCTGCGAGAAGATCCAGCAGATTGCGGAACGCATTTCATCAATCATTCGATGAGACTCCTCACGCCCGGAATCAGTAAGACTCACGCGGATGATGCGCCGATCATTAGAATCAATGTCGCGCGTAATCCAGCCCTTCTTTTCCAACGATGACAGCACGGCGGAGATACGGCCTGAGCTAGCTTGAAGCGCAGTCGCCAACTGCGACGGCGTCTGGGTGCCCTTGAAGGACAACTCCCGAAGCACGAACTGCTCTCCATGGGCGCCGCGCGTGAATTCCCTCTGCATTTTCGAACGATTGCCCCATACGCTGGCATACAGCTCGCCGACCGCTTCCTGCTCGAATCCCATATCGAAGCACCATCCATTTCACGCACCATGCGGCAGTGCACCGCAAACATCCCAAAGAATATCTCACACCGTAAACAATTCACCATTGAGAGTAATCTAGACAGATCCGTCGTCCCAGCTGTTCACGAGACCACAAAAACGATAGAGCACCTGTAAAAAACGAATCAATACACAGCACCTATACATTGCAACGATTCCGGGCTACATATGGAGTCAAGAAAGAGCTGGCACGGAAGCCAGACCACCGAGGGGGCGGGAATCATGATTCGAGGAATGAATCTATGCAGCATTGATGGATGCACGAATGAGGCTGAGGAAGCGGGCTGTGCAGCATGCATTTCACATCGGCACTAGTGCACGGGGCATTGCGCTACCCTGGCAGCGGTCGTCCGTCGCATAGCTGACCCATGCGCGACGCCCTTCTCTAAGGCTGAGCCGTTGTTAGACGACTAAAGGGGAAATAGCGCCACAACTGAACCATCCATTGCGACGCCACTCCCTTCGGCCGAATACCTGTATATCGATATCGTCTACTCCAGATCACGCGTGAAATAGACCACGTCGGGACGCCTACATATTCTTCTCCGACGAGACAAGCGGCACCAAGACCGCCGGCATCGGCCGCATTTACGAATTGACGGCCGCGGATATCCTCACGCTGGACCATATTGACTTCAACTACCCGTGCGCGTTCAGCCTGTTCTGCACCTGCCCAATCCCATCCAAGCGCAACCATTTGCCGTTTGCGGTCACGGCCGGAGAGAAGACACCAGGAATATCAGTACTGATTTCAGCATTTGCTTGGCGCCCTTCTGAAGAGGGGAGCTGTCTTCGTTAGACGACTGAGGGGAGTCCCGGTGCCACCGCGACTCCCCTCAGTCTCGCTACGCAATCCAGCTCCCCTCAGGGAGGGGGAGCCAAAAACCTACTCCTTATGCTCTAGCGCGGCCTTCAAATCACGACTGCGGTAACGCTCGCGCAACAGCGAGAAGCCACCGAAGCCAATCAACCACACCAAGCCGGCAATTGCGGAATTGCGCGTATCGTCCGCCAAGAACAGCGTCAGATAAATAAACACGAAGAACGCAATCGCCACCGTATTGAGCACCTTCCAGGCGGGCATGACGAAACCGTCCGGGATGAAGTCGTCCGAACGACGATACTTGCGGTGCGCCACCAGCGTCAGAATGTAAATAAATAGGAACACCGCGGAGCTGGCAGACGAGAACAGCACAAACGCACCGGAAACACCCGGGATTGCATTGACGATCGGCGAGAGCAGAATCAGCACTGCAGACACCAAGATCGCGCGGGCCGGCACCTTGCGGTCGGACACCTGACCGATCTTGTTGAGCATCGGGCTCGGCGACTCTTCGGCCAGCTGGTACAGATGGCGGCCGGCGGAATAGAGCAGCGAATTCAATGCGGAAGACGCCGCGGTGATCACCACGAAGAACACCAGCGCGGACGCCCAGTTTAGCCCGGCGTACTGGAACACCATAATGAACGGAGATGCGAAGGAACCGTCCTTATTCGGCTTGAACGAGGTCCACGGCACGATGCACATGATGGCCACCAGCGCGCCCACGTAGAAGACGAGCACACGCACGATGATCTCGTTGACGGCTTTGGGCAGCACCTTGCGCGGGTTCTTGGTCTCGGAGACGGTGACGCCCACGAACTCGAGCAGCTCATAGGCGAAGAACACCATCTGGAAGCTCATGAGGAAGGCCATCCAGCCGTTCGGGGCGAACGAGAAGCCGGCGAACAGGTTGTCGAGTCCGGCGTGGCCCGCCGGGCTCACATGATCCACGCCATGAATCCGCGCGGCCGGGTACTGGTAGCCGATCACGATCATGACCACGGCGGTGACGATCATCGCGCCGATCAGCGTGATCTTGATCATCGAGAACCAGAACTCCACCTCGCCGAACACCTTGACGGCGATCAGGTTGACGGACACCAGCGATACCAGGAAACACAGCTCGATCAGCCATTTCCAATGGGTCAGGTCGATGCCGAACGTGTCGAAGAAGGTGATGAAGTACGTGGAGACGGCCGTGATCTCGGTCATGCCCAGCAGCA
>SKEZ01001459.1_pt1 | contig 12966 bp, 12 predicted proteins | sample 4843881 | NCBI WGS metagenome assembly SKEZ01 (sample SAMN11008796, study PRJNA524170) | human gut metagenome | isolation source: fecal sample from pouch patient p1, p46 | place: Israel: Tel-Aviv | reverse complement strand
GGCTACAAGAACGATCGAGATAAAAATGCGGTTTTAAATCTTTTAGCTTTAGCAAGATAAAAAGAAATAAAGACAACGGGGCTGGCTAAGCCCTTAAACTGTAAGAGCTGGTCAATGTGATTACTCCTATTTGGAATATCAGAATACTAGTGAAGACGACAGTAAATGAAACAAAGAAAGGAAAAATATATCTTTCTGATATGTAGAAAATTCGTCTTCTACATATTTCCATGTTTTATATAGCAGGCTATTTTTGATGGCTGATAAAAACTACTTAAAACAAATTAAAATTGGTTTTGCACCAACTAGAAGAAACATTTTCTCAGCTAATGCAGCAATTGAATTTGCAGATAAAACTCGTGAAAAGTTAGACGAATTAGGTGTTAACTACGTTGACATTAAGGACGTAAATGATGATGGTCTTCTTTATGATGACGAAGGTCTTGAAAAGATTACTAAGAAGTTTAAAGAAGAAAAGATTGATGGCTTGTTTATTGCTAACGAAAACTTTGGTACTGAATATGAAGTTGCTCGCTTAGCAGCTAAATTTGATGTTCCTGTGTTACTTTGGGGGCCAAGAGATGAAGCGCCTGCTCCTGATGGTTCAAGACGGCGTGATACTCAATGTGGTTTATTTGCGATTGGTAAGGTATTACGCCATTTCAATGTTCCATTTACTTATATTAAAAATAGTGATATTGATGATCCTTCATTTAGTCGTGGTGTAATTGACTTTATTAAAGTATGTAATGTAGTCAAGACATTTAAAAATACTCGTATTTTACAAATTGGGCCACGTCCATTTGATTTCTGGTCAGTAATTGTTAATGAAGGTGAATTGCTTGAAAAGTTTGGCATAGAATTATCACCAATTCCATTGGGTGAATTAACTTCATACATGAATGACTTGATTAAGAAAGATGATCCACGTATTGAAGAAACTAAGGACGTTTATAGAAAATGGGCTGATATTCAAATTGAAGATAGGGACTTCACCAAGGTTGCGGCTTTAAAACTTGCTATGCAAGACAAGATGAAAGAATACGGCTGTAATTGTGGTACTATCCAATGTTGGACTGAATTGCAACGTGAAATTGGTATTTTACCTTATGCTTCTGAAGCTCTTCTTCAAACTGAAGGGATGCCAGTAACCTGTGAAACTGATATTAATGGTACAATTTCAGAGGTTTTAGCTGAGGCTGCAACTTTAGGCGAAGAAAGAGCCTTGTTTGCAGACGTAAACTGCCGCCACCCAGAAAATGAAAATGGTGAATTATTGCAACACTTGGGCACATTTGCGTTCCAAACTGCTAAGAATCGTCCAGTTTTACCACCATCTCACTTTGTATTTGATTATCCTGGTTCTGCTGCGTTCCAGGTTAAGGACGGAACTTATACTTTAGTAAGATTTGATGGCGATCATGGTAAGTATTCAATGCTTATTGGTAATGCTAAGACTTGTGAAGGCCCTTATGAACAAGGTACTTATGCTTGGTTCCAATTTAAGGACTTGAACAGATTTGAAGCTAAGTACGTTTACGGTTCATACATTCACCACATGGCAGGTGTACGTGCTGATGTAGTACCAATCTTGGCTGAAGCTGGTAAGTATATAAATGTAAAACCAGATTATTATGATCCGATTAAAGATAAGGTGGCAGCGTACTGGTATGGTGATTTGAATACTATTTTAGATGATTAAAAATTTTATATTTATAAATAAAAGAATGACAAATTCAGCATTTTGAAGATGGAATTTGTCATTCTTTTTTGTATTTAATACTTGATTTAAATATAACTAAATTCTAACTAAAATAAAAGTATTTACTTAATATCTATTGAAAGCGATTACACACGCGAGTATTATACGAAATGTAAAGCGTTTAGTAAAAAAAGTGTTTGATTTAGGTAAACATAATTTTTATGAGAGGAGGAAATTATGAGTTCAAAGATATCTATTTTGGGAAGTATTAATTTGGATAGCACTTATCATGTAGATAAAATTCCATTACCAGGTGAAACGATTCATGTTAATAAAAAGACATTTGCTGCAGGTGGCAAAGGAGCTAATCAAGCAGTGGCGGCAAAGCGTAGTGGTGCAACGGTAAGCTTTATTGGTGCTGTAGGTAATGATGCTGCCGGTAAATATATGTTGAATGAATTAGAGAAAGAAAAAATTAATTTGTCAAATGTGCAGATAAAAGATACAGCCCAAACGGGGACAGCTACCGTCTTATTAGATGAAAACGGGCAAAATAGTATTTTAGTTTACGCAGGTGCTAATGGGCTAATTGATAGTAGCCAGATTAATAAAGCAGAAGATACAATTGCAAATTCCGATTATATTATTGCTCAATTTGAAACTCCAATTTCAGCAATAATATCAGCTTTTACAATTGCAAAAAAACATGGCGTTACAACAATTCTAAATCCGGCTCCTGCTACTACAATAGATAATAAATTGCTGAAAGTTACAAATATTATTGTACCTAATGAAACAGAAAGTGCAGCTATTACTGGAATAAATGTAACCGATGAAGAATCAATGCAACGAACTGCAAGATATTTCAGAGAAAAAGGAGTAAAAGTAACTATTATCACTTTAGGCTCAAGGGGAGTTTACTATTCAAGTCCTACTGAAAATCGGTTTATTTCAGCATATAAAGTTAATGCAGTAGATACAACTGGAGCTGGTGATACATTTATTGGCGCCATGACTTCTGTATTAACTACTGATTTGTTAAATATTTCTGCAGCAATTGATTATGGTCAACAAGCTTCATCAATTACAGTACAAGGAATAGGAGCTCAACCGTCTATTCCAACAAAAGAAAAAATAAAACAGGTATACAGAATGAGTGACTAAAATGAAAAAAACTGGAATTTTAAATTCAGATATTTCTAGAGTTGTTGCTGATATGGGGCATATGGATTGGTTAGGAATTGGTGATGCTGGCACACCGGTTCCAAAAACTACAGAAAAAATTGATTTGGCTGTTAGTGCAGGAATGCCATCTTTTATAAGTGTTTTGAAAGAAGTTTTAAAAGAGTTACAAGTTCAAAAGATTTATGTTGCAGATGAGATAAAGGATAGCAATCCTAAACAATTAGAAAATATAAAGAGAATTTTACCGGATGTTGAAATTAAATTTATTCCTCATACTCAATTAAAGAAAAATTTAAGCGAAGCAAAAGCTTTTATTAGAACTGGAGAAGAAACTCCCTTTTCTAACGTAATTCTTGAGAGTGGCGTTATATTTTAGGAAGTGAATCTACTAATGAAAATTGAATTGAATGATATTAAAAAAAATTTTGGTACTAATAAAGTATTAAGAGGTGTGGATTTTAAAGTTAATTCAGGAGAAGTTCATGCTTTAATGGGAGAAAATGGTGCTGGAAAATCAACTTTAATGAATATTTTAACAGGTCTATTAAAAAAAGATGCTGGTTCAATTAAAGTTGACGGACAAGAAACAACATATGCGAATGCACTGGACGCTGAACATCATGGTATCAGTTTTATTCATCAAGAAATGAATAATTTCCCAGAAATGAGCGTTGTAGATAACATTTTTTTAAATAAAGAAATTAAAAATAAATTCGGCTTGATGAATCAAAAATTAATGAAGAAGAAGGCAAAAGCATATTTAGATAAATTAGGTTCGGATATAGATGTAGATATGAAGATTGGCAACTTGACAGTGGGACAACAACAAATGATCGAGATTGCTAAATCTTTAATGACAAATGCAAAAATAATAATTATGGATGAACCAACAGCAGCATTGACTGAAAATGAAACAGATATTTTGTTTAAAACTATTCGTGAATTAAAAAAACAAAATGTAGGATTTATATATATTTCACATAGAATGGAAGAATTATGGGAAATATGTGATCGAGTAACAGTTATGCGAGATGGTATATCTATCAATACGTATAATACAAAAGACGTAAAAGAAGATAAAATTGTTCATGATATGGTTGGTAGAGATATAGGTGATTACTATCCAGAAAGAAAACCAAAATTAGGCCCTGTAGCCTTAAAAGCTGAAAATTTGTCAGGGGAAAAATTCCATAATATCTCTTTTGAAGTTCATGAGGGTGAAATTCTTGGATTTTCTGGCTTGATGGGCGCTGGTCGTACAGAAACAATGAGAGCTTTGTTTGGAATAGATAAACTTACTAGCGGAAAAATTTATCTTGAAGGAAAAGAGGTAAAGCTAAATAGTCCTAGTGATTCTATTAAACATGGTATTGGTTTTTTAACTGAAGATAGAAAAAATGAGGGATTAGTATTAGATCAATCTTTAGAAGATAATATTGCTTTACCAAGTATTGATGGTTTTAGAAAACATGGAATTATTGATCAAAAAGCAGAAGATAAATTTGCTGAGATGCTGATGAAACGTTTAACTGTAAAAGCACAAAGTGCAGATGTTTCTGCAAGAAGTTTATCAGGAGGTAATCAACAAAAAGTTGTTTTAGCTAAATGGGTAGGAAGCGGATCAAAAGTTTTAATTTTGGATGAACCAACTCGAGGTGTAGATGTTGGTGCTAAAAAAGAAATTTATGAATTGATGAATCAATTAACTGACAGACATGTAGCAATTATTATGGTTTCAAGTGATTTGCCTGAAGTGTTAAGTATGAGTGACAGGATTGAAGTTCTATATGAAGGAAAACAGATGGGAGTTGTTGATGCAAAAGGTGCCACTCAGGAGCAAGTAATGAAACTAGCTACGGGAGGAAAGTAAAATGAATAAAGTGAAAACAAAGAGAAAATTTGATTTTACTAAGTACATGGCATTAATAGCTTTAATAGTTTTAGTAATAATTATTACAGCTTTAAATCCACAATTTATTGCCCCCCAATAATTTATTAAACTTATTACGTCAAGCTTCGGTTAATGCTTTAATTGCGTTTGGTATGACGTTTGTAATTTTAACGGCTGGTATCGATTTATCTGTAGGCTCAATTCTAGCTTTTACTGGTGCAATTATAGCCATGATGATTTTAAATGGTACTCCTGCATGGTTAGCTGGTTTTATAGGTTTAATGCTTGGTGCTGTTCTAGGTGCCATAAACGGTTTGTTTATTACTTGGGGTAGAGTAACGCCATTTATTGCTACATTAGCTACGATGACTATTTGGAGAGGCGCTACTTATGTATTTACAGGTGGTAACCCAGTTACTGGGGGAAAAATGAATACAAGTTTCTTCTTTCAATTTATTGGGCAAGGTTACTTATTTGGAATTCCGTTTCCAGTCATTATTACGTTAATCGCTTTTATAATTTGTTATATTTTACTTCATAAAACTGCATTTGGTCGTAAAATATTTGCTCTTGGTGGTAATGAGAAAGCTGCTTTTGTTGCGGGTGTAAAAACTAAAAAACTTTTAATTATAATTTATACTATTTCAGGATTATTAGCAGCTCTTGCCGGTTTTATTTTAACTTCAAGATTAGGATCAGCACAACCAGATGCGGGTATGTCATATGAAATGGATGCCATTGCCTCAACAGTTATTGGTGGTGCTAGTCTAATGGGTGGTAAAGGTAGAATGTCAGGCACATTAGTTGGTGCTTTACTTATTGCTTCTTTAAGTAATGGTATGAATTTATTAGGTATTAATAGTTTTTACCAGCAAATTGTTAAAGGTGTTGTAATTTTAATTGCTGTTATGATAGATTCTCAAACTCAAAGAAATCGTGAATGAAAAGTAGTATAAATTGAGGAGAAAGAAAAATGAATTTTAAACGTTTTTTGAAAATTACTACAGTTGCGTCGATTTTAGTTTTAGCAGGTGGAATTCTAGGAGGTTGTGGTTCTACAGGTTTAAGTAATGGATCAGGATCGTCTGATAAAGTGACGAAGAAAGCACCAAAAAATTTAAAAATTGGTGTATCTGTTTCAACATTAACCAATCCTGCATTCGTTAATTTGAAAAATGTAATTAGTAATTATGCCAAGAAACATGGCTCAAAAGTTATTGTCGATGATGCAAATAATGATACATCAAAGCAAAATAATGATGTAGAAGATTTGATAACACAAAGAGTGGATGCATTAATTATTAATCCATGTGATTCATCCGCAATTTCTGCAGTTGTTAAAAAAGCTAACGAAGCGAATATTCCTGTAGTATGTGTAGACCGTAGTGCGGACTCAGGTAAAGTGATCTCAACGGTTGCTTCAGATAATGTTGCTGGTGGTAAAATGGCAGCAAATTGGTTAGTTAAGACATTAGGAGAGAATGCTAAAGTAGCGGAAATTCAAGGTATTCCAGGAGCATCTGCTACACGAGAACGTGGTAAAGGTTTTGATAGTATTGGCGATAAGAAATTAGATATTGTAACAAAGCAGACAGCTCAATTTGATCGTGCAAAAGCTTTAACAGTAACTGAAAATATTTTGCAAGCACATAGAAACATTAAAGGTATTTTTGCTCAAAATGATGAAGAAGCAGTTGGTGCTGCTCGTGCTGTGAAAGCTGCTAATAAGAAAATAACTATTATTGGTTTTGATGGGGCGCTTGCTTGTTTGAATTTGATTCAAAAGGGTCAAATTACTGCTACTGTAGGTCAACAATGGAATAAGATAGGTCAACAGTCAGTTCAAATGGTTTATGATTACTATCAAAATAAAAAAGTTCCAAAAAATGATAAAGTTCCAGTAAAAATTATTACGAAAAAGAATGTTAGCGAATTTAAGAAGCAGGTTTATGATAAGTAATATTTTTGGCTTCTATAAATACGCTTACTAAAAAGTGATTTAATTAAATAAAACGGATTGTTACATTGAGTTGGCAAGACCAAATAGGCAAGTATTATGGCTTATTTGGCCTTGTTTTTTAGGAGGAAAATAATGCTCACAACTAAAGATAAATATTTATATAAAGATGGAAAAAGATTCTTTTATTTAGCAGATACATGTTGGGGTGCTTTCGGTAGTATTGATATGCCGGATTGGCGCTATTATCTTGATTCGCGTAAAGCTGCAGGTTTTAACACGATTCAAATCAATGTTTTGCGTCAATGGGATTCAAGCTTACCAATCAGAGAGCCGTTTGCTATTACTAATCATGAAGATGGTACTTATGAATATGATTTTAATAAAATTAATGAATCATACTTTGACAATGCAGTTAAGATGTTGGAAGAAATGCAAAAAAGAGATATGGTTCCGGCTTTAGTTCTTTTATGGGGTAATTTTGTTCCAAATACATGGATGAGTAGATTTATTAAGAATAATATTATGCCTTTTGAACAAATCAAATCATATGTTACTTATGTAGTGAATAAATTTAAGAGATTTAATCCGATTTGGATTGTTAGTGGGGATGTTGGTTTTACAGATATGAAAGGACAAAAGAAAGATCCTGCGATTAAATACTATCGTGAAGTAATTAAAACTGCCCAAGAGATTGATCCAGAAGATTTATATACTTTTCATATCAATGGTGAATCAACTGAAGTTCCAGATGAATTATTCAAGAAGACAGATTTCTTTTTCTATCAATCAGGCCATGGATATACTGGTCAATCTACAGCATATACAATCCCACAAAAAATGCGTAAAGATAACTATGGAGGCCCAATCATTGATGCAGAACTTTGTTATGAAGGACTAACTAAAATGAAGGCTCCGACTGCTGAACGATATAGTGCTTTTGATGTTAGAAGGGCTGCTTGGCGTGCAGTACTTTCTGGTGCAGATGCCGGATTAGGATATGGCAGTTTTGGTATTTGGCCATGGAAAGATACTGTACGTCCTGAAGAAAAGTTAGATTCTAACTTTAATGTACAGTTAGTACCATATGATTGGCGAGATTGTTTGACTTTCCGTGGTGCAAAAGATGTGGGATTTATTAAAGATTTTATCAGTGAGTATGCTTCTAATGGATTAAATCCAATTAATGATCCAGTTAAAGATAATCCAGAAATTAGAGCTGCTCAAAATGATAAGTATATTTTTATTTATTTACCAACTTCAGGAATTATTAATTTTGATGATTTAGGAATTAAGGTTAATGAATGTAAGATAATGGATCTTGATAAGCGTCGAATTATTCAAGGTAAAGTTGAAAATAATGTTTTACAAATGTCATCTGTTATTGAAGACGAATTAGTAATTGTAGGAAAGTAAAATTATAATTACTAAATTAGACTAAACTAATTTAGTAATTCACTTTTTATTATTGCAATCGCTTACATATTTGCTATACTAAAATATGAAATAAGAAATCGGATTGTTACATTAGGTTGGCAAGACCATAAATAAGTTATTTTTAAGCTTATTAGGTCTTGCTATTTTTTTGTTGAAAGGTATGAAGATCATGATCGTAATAAAAAGAGTACTCAACAACAATGCTGTCGTTGCAAAAGATGAACTTAATCGAACTTTGGTTGCATTAGGCAGTGGTATTGCTTTTCAACAAAAAGCAGGGCATATTATCCCAAAAGATAAAATAGAAAAGATTTTTTATCCCAAGGATGAAGATGCAACAAATTCAATTAGTGAAACTTTATCACAGATTGATCCTAAATATATTGAGTTGTCCGATCGTATTATTTCAGAAGCTATCACAAGTTCAGGTAAAAAATTATCAGATGATATTTATGTATCTTTACCTGATCATTTACAGTTTGCTGTTGAGAGAGTTAAGAATGGCATTTTGATTCAAAATAAATTAACTGTCGAGACAATGCAAACATATCCAGATGAATTTCAGTTAGGGAAACGTGTTTTAAAGTATCTATCAGAAAAAACGGGATTAGATTTTCCTGATGATGAAGCGACAAATATTGCAATGCACTTAATTACCGCTGAAGAAGGAGATTCTTTGGAAAATACTGAGGGAACGATTGAATTGATAAATCGTTTCTTAAAGATAATAAGTGAAATGTTAGGAAAGAACATAAACTCTAATTCAGTATCATATTATCGTTTAATTACACATCTTAAATTCTTTATTCAGCGTATTAAAAAACAGCAGAGCCAAAAGTTTAAAGCAGATAAAGATTTATATGACATGGTTATCCATAGTTATCACAAAGAATACATTATTGCTCAAAGAATTGCAGGTATTGTATTACATGATTTTAATTATGAAGTGTCAGAAGATGAAGTGATGTTTCTTACTATACATATTCATCGAATAAATGTATCAACAGGTGACTACAATGAATAGTTATGATGAAACAGTTCAAGATATTATTACTGCTGTTGGAGGAAAAGACAATATAGAAGAAGTTTTTCATTGTGTAGCTAGACTTAGATTTTATTTAAAAGATTCAACCCAATTAAATAAAACTATTCTTCAAAAGAATTCTAATATTTATGATTTTAAATTTGAAAATAATCAGTTGCAAATATTAATAGGTAGTGATGTAAACAAATATTATAAAGCGTTAATGAAATGTATAAATGAAGATAAAGATTTTAGTAAAGCTAAGAAAGGGAATATAAAAATGTCCAAGTCAAGTGATAAAGACAAGCAACTGGCTGAGCAAATTGTTAAGTTAGTTGGGGGAAAAGAAAACGTCAATAGCTTAATTCACTGCGTAACGCGTCTACGTTTTAAGTTGAAAGATGAAAGTAAAGCGGATGATGAAGCGATTAAAAACCTTCATGGTGTAATGGGAGTGGCTCATGCTGGTGGCCAGTATCAAGTGATCATTGGTAATAATGTTACAGATATTTATGATCAAGTAATGCCACTTCTAGGATTAAGTTCAGAACAAGAAGTTACACAAGATGATGAAAAAGAAGGCAATATTTTTAGTAGATTAGTTGCTTTAATTTCTTCATTGTTTATGCCATTACTTGGCGTCATGACAGGCGCTGGTATGTTAAAAGGTCTGTTAGTTTTATTCGGAGTTTTAGGATGGGTAAAACAGGGGACTGGCACTTACATGATTCTTAATGCTGCCGCCGATGCTTTATTTTACTTTTTACCTATCTTATTAGGATTTACAGCAGGAAAGACTTTTAAAATAAATCCTTTTGTAGGTGCTGTTACTGGTGGTGCTCTTGTTTACCCAAGCATGGTTGCAGCTGCTACTGCACATAAAGCAATCACATTTTTGGGAATTCCAGTAAACTTAATGAATTATAGCCAAACAATGTTACCAATTGTTATTGCAATTTGGGGTATGTCATGGCTAGAAAAAGGGACAAAGAAAATAATACCTAGTTCTGTAAGGAATTTATTTGTACCTTTACTTGATTTGATGATTGTAGTGCCATTAGCTTACATTATTATTGGACCAATTATGCAAACTTTGAGCCAATGGTTGTCTGAAGCTAGTCTTTGGATTTATGGTATTTTACCTGTAGCTGCTGGTTTTATTATTGGTGGTATTTGGCAAGGTGCTGTTATCTTAGGATTGCACTGGGCATTTATTCCAGTATTAATGAATAACTTAATGACCAATCACTTTGATCCTATTAACGGTATTATGTACTGTACTTTATTTGGTCAAGTTGGTGCATGTTTTGCAATGGGACTTAAAGCAAAAGATAAGAATTTTAAGGAAATCGCTATTCCTGCAGCTATTTCAGGATTAGTCGGAATTACAGAACCTATTATTTATGGTGTTACTTTACCTCATAAGAAAGCTTTCGCATTTGCTTCAGTTGGTTCAGCATTTGGTGGTGCAATTGCTGCTGCATGTCATGCAGGTATGTACACAATGCCAGGTGGTGGTATCTTTGGCATCCCAGCATTTATTAATCCTAAGGGTATTAATATGCAATTCTATGGATTTTTAATTTCATTGCTTGTTGCTATAGTAGTAAGTTTTGTACTTACAATGATTTTTGGAGATACAGTAGTACCATCCGCCCCTAAGGCTAAGGTGCAAGTAAAGAAAGCTGAATTTAAAGATCAAGCAATTTATTCACCACTTGAAGGAACTGTAGTTGAATTAAAAGATGTTAAAGACCCGGTATTTTCAGCTGGTACCATTGGTAAAGGTATAGCCGTAAAGCCAACTAATAATGAAGTTCGCGCTCCGTTTGATGGAAAAGTTATTTCAGTATTTCCAACAAAACACGCAATAGGTTTGAAATCAGAAAATGGTGTTGAATTGTTAATCCACTTAGGTATAGATACAGTCAACTTACAAGGAAAATACTTTGATTCTATGGTTAAAGATGGTCAAGAAATTAAAAAGGGCGATCTGATTGAAAAATTTGATGTTCAGGCCATTCAAGAAGCAGGGTATGATACAGTTGTTCCTATTGTAGTCACTAATTCTAATAATTTTGATGATGTTATTAGTGAAAAGAAGAATGGTGATAAAGTAAACTTCGGTGACCAATTATTAATGGCAACTGTTGAACAAGACGTAAATGTACAGGATTCTTCTATTGCAAAGGCGTAAAGATGAAATATTTTAAGAAAGAAATTGGAGAAAATGGTGCAAAGGCAACATTTTATCTTCAAGAACCTAATAAAGAAATAGATATTAATCGTAAATCTCCAGTCCTAATTATAGTTCCTGGAGGTGCATATATGTGGACTTCATGGAGAGAAGAGGAACCGATTGCATTAGAATTCTTGAGTAAAGGATTTTCATGTGTTGTCGCAGAATACGCTACTGAGGGATTGGATTTTTATAAGGAAAATCAAGATTATTCGAAAGAACCGGTCTCTGCTTTTCCAAATCCATTAGTCGATTTGTCTAAGACTATAGCTTATGTAAGAGAACATGTGGAAGATTGGTCTCTGGATTCTGAAAGTATAAATGTTATAGGGTTTTCTGCTGGTGGTAATTTAACAGCACAATTAGGTGTGTATTGGAATACAGACTGGCTTGAAAAATTGGTTAATAAGTCTAGAAAAAGTTATCAACCAAATTCAATTTGCTTAGCATATGGTGCGCCACATATGGCAAAAGAAGTAGAAAAAGACCATTATAAGCAAACTAAGAGTTTCGGAGGTCATAAATTAATTGATTATGCTACTTTAGGAACAGATCAATCATTAGAGAGAATACAAATGGTTAATATGATTGATAAGGTAACTAAAGATGTGCCACCTACTTTTATTTGGCATACTATGGAAGATCCATACGTTCCAGTAGCTAGTGCATTAAGATTTGCTAGTCAACTTGAAGAAAAAATGGTACCTTTTGAGCTTCATATTTTCCAAAAAGGTAAACATGGTTTGGCATTAGCTGATCTTAGAACTGATAGTAAAAAAGACCGTAGCCAGAGTAATAAACAGGCTTCAAGTTGGAAGCGATTATACTTAGGATGGTTAACGGAAAATAAATTAATTAACTTATTTTAGATAAAAGACCTGATGTTGCAGTCAGGTCTTTTGTCTTAAAAGGTGGAATTTAAATTATGAAAAGATTACTTATTAGAGCAGATGATCTAGGATATGCTAGAAGTGTGAATTATGGGATATATGATTCAGTTCATCAAGGAATTATCAATAATGTAGGTGTTATGGTGAATATGCCTGAAACACAAATGGGTTTAGATTTATTGAAAAATGAAAATATTGATTTCGGCTTACATACTAATATTTCAAATGGAGCTCCTATTTTGTCTTCTAATGAGGTACCTTCGTTAGTAGGTGACAATGGTAATTTTAGAAGTTCAAAGGAATATCGTAAAAATTATGTTGACGGTAAAAAAGATATTATCGCTTTAAATGATGTAGTTGCTGAAATTGAAGCACAATATAAAAAATTTATTGAATTAGTTGGTAGAAAGCCAGACTATTTTGAAGGACACGCAGTAATGAGTGATAATTTCGAAAAAGGACTAAGGATTGTGGTGTACTGAGACGTAAAAATTAGACAAATATTTGTTCTAGTTGACTAAGGCTTGATCTCGATATTCAATCGGGGTTAAGCCTTTTAGTCTGCTCTTTATCCTTTCGTTGTTATAGTATTTGATATATTCTTCGATTGCTTGTGTTAATTCTTCAAGATTGTGATACTT
>SKEZ01001457.1_pt1 | contig 12979 bp, 9 predicted proteins | sample 4843881 | NCBI WGS metagenome assembly SKEZ01 (sample SAMN11008796, study PRJNA524170) | human gut metagenome | isolation source: fecal sample from pouch patient p1, p46 | place: Israel: Tel-Aviv | reverse complement strand
CCTCCGATGTGATGAATGTAGCGTTTGATGTACAGCTTCATTTCCAGCGCGGAGTGCCAGTTCTCGAAGGCGAACATGGTGCGCCAGTACAGCCAGAAATTGGAGTTCAGCACCTCATCATCGAAGAAATCGGTGATCGGCTTGTCATACAGGTCTTCGTCCGGGGTGAAGAACAGCTTCATGATTTCCATCGAAGCCTTGTCGGACAGCCCGAACTTGCCCTTGAGCCCCGCATCCTTGCCGAGGTCCTTGGTGGCGCGGCACAGCGAGTAGTTCGGGTCCTCCTTGTTGAGCCAGTAGTACTCGTCGAGTACGCTGACGCCCTCGGTTTCGATGGAGGGGATCGAGCGGAACAGATCCCACATGACCTCGAAATGATTGTCCATCTCGCGGCCGCCACGCATCACATAGCCGAGGCCGGGAATATCAAGACCGTCACAGGCGCCGCCGGGTACCGGGTCCTTCTCAAGGATGTGGATGTTCTCGCCAGGCATCTGACCATCACGCACCAGATAACAGGCTGCAGACAATGCCGCCAGTCCGGTACCGATGATGTATGCATGCTTGTTGTCCACATCGGCCGGCTTCTTCGGGCGTGCGAAAGCCTCATAATTGCCGCTGCTGTAGTACATATTCCGCCTCCTTGGGGTAGAGTTGACGTTTCGTCAACTCTTCTTGAATAGACATCATGTCACATTATTGCCGAACACGCCATAGGCAACGTTCGGCGTTCTGCCGTATTCGCCAATACCTTGCGTCTACGGTTTTCGAGGCCTGTGTTGGCTGTTGGCTCATAACTATTGAAGGCATACAGGCATACTGAGGATGCTGGGTGCTTCACCGAACCGGATGATTGATAAGGTCCCGCTCAATCCATGCCATGACCAAATCGGCAAGTCGGTTTACCTCCGCTTCGGTGAGTTCACGGCCTTTGGGCAGATGATGCCATTTTTCGATGCATCCGCGGCAGCATGTGGCGGTAGCATGCTGAGCGGTGAATACCGGATGGCCGCGCCATGGCGTCTGCCTGCCGGCGTTCTTCGGTTCGGCTGCGCCTATGCGGTCTCGCAACATTTCTCGCGCATGACGATCGATGGTCGCCTTGCCTTTGGTGCGGGCATAGGCTCGGTCTTTGTCGGTCAAAGCGAATTTGGCGCGGAACTGCGAATGAGACAGCCGTTCCAGCATCGCGGCAATCCATTGTTGCTCGTCATCGTTGTTACCAGTATCCGCCATCTCCATGCCCATACGTTCCACAATAGTCGCGCACATCGTATGGTGGCACATGCCTTAGCTCCCTCTGATGAAGGAGCCCCCAGCAAAGCCAGGTGAGGGAGAGGCCAGGGGCGAAACCCGCCAATCAGGCGGCAGGCAAGCAGCTGGGGCCAAACAGAATCTTGATCTCAGCAAACAACGAAGTATCCCGCTTGACGCGGAAACGATCGCCAAACGTGAGCACCTGAGCGTTACCCTTCTCATCCAGCACCGCAAGATGTACTTCGCAGTAACCAGGATGATTAGCGAGCACCTGACCGAGTTGCATCATGCGTTGGCGCTCCAACGCCACCGGCGGCAGCGTGATGACCAACGGACGTTCATCCTCGGCTTCCAAGGTCGGAATCTGCATTTCCGTGGCTCTCAGAGAAACGGTTTCGTCGCGCAACTCCACTTGGCCACGAATCTGTACGATGGCGTCCACGGCGAGTTCGGCGGCGGCCGCTTCATAGACCTTGCCGAAGAACATGCATTGGATGGAGCTTTCCATGTCTTCGATGGTCACGATGGCCCAGGGGTTGCCCTTCTTGGATACGCGCCGGTCCACATTGGTGACCAAACCAGCCAACGTGACCTGCTGTCCTTCACCCATCGTTTTGGCTCGATCAACCAGATGCGCGATGGACATTTCACGCAAGGACGCGAGAATCGACTGCATACCGGAGAGCGGATGGTCAGACACATACAGGCCCAACATTTCGCGTTCGAAGTTAAGCTTGGTCTTCTTGTCCCATTCCTCAAGATCGGGTACGGTCACGGAAGCGTCGCCCATGGCCTCCGCTCCCCCATCCTCGGCATCGGAGAACAAATCGAACTGGCCCTCCGCCTGTTTGCGCTTCAGACTCACCACCGAGTCGATGGCGGCCTCGTGCACGGTGAACAGCGCGCGACGGTTCGGGTCAATCGAGTCGAAGGCACCGGCCTTGATCAACGATTCGACCAATCGCCGGTTCAGCGCGGTCAGGGGCACGCGGCGGATGAAGTCCATGAAGTTCACGAACTTGCCGCGCGGGCCTTCGCGTTCGGCGATGATATCGGCCACGGCCTTGTCACCCACGTTACGGATGGCACCAAGACCGAATCGGACGACGTCGCCGACTGCCGAGTACTCGTACACCGATTCGTTGACGTCCGGCGAGAGCACCTGGATGCCCATGCGGCGGGCCTCGCCCAAGTACAGTGCGGTCTTGTCTTTGTTGGTGGCGGCACCTTGCAACAGGGCGGCCATGAATTCGACCGGGTAGTGCGTCTTCAGATATGCGGTCCAGTAGGAGATCAGACCGTATGCGGCGGAGTGCGCTTTGTTGAAAGCGTAGCCGGAGAACGGCACCAGAATATCCCACACGGCCTGGGAGGCCTCTTCGGAGTATCCATGCTCCTTCATACCGGCGAAGAACGGCACCTTCTCCTTGGCCAGCACTTCGGGCTTCTTCTTACCCATGGCTCGACGCAGCACGTCTGCCTTGCCCAGCGAATAACCGGCGAGGATTCGGGCGGCGGACTGCACCTGCTCCTGGTAGATGATCAGACCATAGGTCTCGTCAAGCACCTGTTTCAGAGGTTCCTCAAGCTCAGGGTGGATTGGCGTGATCTTCTGCAGGCCGTTCTTGCGCTTGGCGTAGTTGGTGTGCGAATCCATACTCATCGGGCCCGGTCGGTACAGGGCGATAAGTGCGGAAATATCGTTGAAGTTATCGGGCTTCAGGGTTTTCAGCAGTGAACGCATGCCGTCGGAATCGAGCTGGAACACGCCGAGCGTGTCTCCTCGGGACATGAGTTTGTAGGTTTCGGCGTCATCGAGCGGAATCTTGGTGTAGTCGATGGCGGGTTTGCCGTTGGCCTCGATGTTCTTCAGGGTGTCGTGGATGATCGTCAAGTTGGACAGGCCAAGGAAGTCCATCTTGACCAGCCCCAACGTTTCGCACGTGTGGTATTCGAAGGTGGTGGTGATGGTGCCATCGGTGCGTTCCAGCAACGGCGAGGTGTCGGTGATGGGTGCGCTACCCATGATGGTGGCGCAGGCATGTACACCGGTCTGTCGAATCAGGCCTTCGATACCCTTGGCTTCTTCGGTGATGCGCTTGGTGTCCGGGTCGGAATCGTAGAGTTCTCGGAATTCCCTGGCCTCGGCGTAGCGTTTGGCGGTCGGGTCGAAGATGTCATGCAGGCTGATGTCTTTGCCGCCGGTGGCCGCCGGAGGCAGCGCCTTGGTGATTTTTTCACCGACTGAGAATTCATAACCCATGATGCGGGCGGAGTCTTTCAGGGCCTGCTTGGTTTTGATGGTGCCATAGATCACGCACTGGGCGACCTTATCGGTGCCGTATTTTTCGCCGCAGTATTCGATGACTCGCGCACGACCTTCAGGGTCGAAGTCGACATCGATATCAGGAAGGCTCACTCGCTCAGGGTTCAGGAACCTCTCGAAAATCAGGCCATGCTTGAGCGGATCGAGCTCGGTAATGCCCATGGAATAGGCGACCATGGCGCCTGCGGCCGAACCACGGCCCGGACCCACCATAATGCCGTGGTCCTTGGCCCACTGAATGTAGTCGGCGACCACGAGGAAGTATCCGCAGAACTGCATCTGGCAGATCACGCCGCATTCGTAGTCGGCCTGCTTCAATACGTCGAGCGGCGGGTTGCCGTCGTAACGCTTCTCCAGACCTTCCTCAACTTTTTTGAGGAACAGGGAGGTCTCATCCCAGCCTTCGGGGCAAGGGAATTTCGGCATGAACGCGCCGTCTTCGTGGTCGTCGAACATCACGTTGCAGCGTTCGGCGATAACGAGCGTATTGTCGCAGGCGTCCGGGTGGTCCTTGAACAGTTCGCGCATCTCTTCGGCGGTTTTGATGTAGTAGCCGGTGCCGTCGAATTTGAATCGGTCCGGATCGTCAAGACGGGAACCGGAGTTGATGCAGAGCATGGCGTCCTGCGCCTGTGCATCTTCGGCGTGTACGTAGTGGGAATCGTTAGTGGCCAGCAGTGGTGCGTTGAGTTTCTTGGCTATGGTCAGCAGGTCACCGGTCACCTGAGTTTCGATGGGCAGACCGTGATCCATGAGTTCGATGAAGAAGTTGTCTTTGCCGAAGATGTCCTGGAATTCGCCGGCGGCGCGCAGGGCCTCATCGAACTGACCGAGACGCAGACGGGTCTGGATGATGCCCGAGGGGCAGCCGGAGGATGCGATCACACCTTTGGAATAGGTGGCGAGCACCTCCTTATCCATACGCGGATAACGCATGACGCGACCTTCGAGGTTGGCCACGGACGAGGCTTTGATGAGGTTGACCAGGCCTTCGTCGTTTTCGGCCCACATGGTCAAGTGGGTGATAAGACCACCACCGGAGACGTCGTCGCGGCGCTGGGCTTCAGTGCCCCAATGCACGCGGGATTTGTCTTGACGTGCGGTTTCCGGGGTCACATAAGCTTCGATGCCGATGATGGGCTTGACGCCATTGGCCACGCAGTTGGTGTACATCTCGTAGGCGCCATGCATGTTGCCATGGTCGGTGATGCCGACCGCAGGCATGCCAAGTTCGGCCGCACGCTTGGCCAAATCAGGAATCTTCGACGCACCATCGAGCAGCGAATAGTGCGTGTGGTTATGCAGTTGCACAAAGTTGTTCCCGTAATCAGCCATGCGCTCCACCATACCGTGTGGTCTGGGCGGGAAATATTTATCGATACGTACTATAAGGCGCTATTGCTGTTTTTGTGGGTGGTGGTTCGTCGTTGAGCCGTTGAGGGAGTAAGTGGAGAGCGCTTTCCGGGTAGGATGTTTTCGACCAAGATAAACAAACAACCGCAAAGCGCCTGATGAACAGCATATTCAACCAGCTCCTCAACGTCAAAGGCGTGGTGGTCGAGACCGTGCGGATCGTCGACTCGCCCCTGCGCCCCGAGCCCGTGCTCGAGGTTCGCGTGCGCCCGTGCAAGGGCATGCTCCGATGCTCCCGCTGTGGCAGACGTCGTCATGGTTACGACCAAGGTGGCGGCGTGCGTCGTTGGCGTCATCAGGATTTCGGCTGCTGGCGGGTCGAACTGGTCGCCATGATGCCGCGCGTGGACTGCCCCGGGTGCGGGGTCGTGGTCGCGTCCGTGCCGTGGGCGGAACCGGGCAGCCGGTTCACGCGCGACTTCGAGTCCGAGTGCGCGTGGCTGATGAGCGACCAAGCCAAGACGGAATTGAACCATTGGGTGTTCTGGGCGTCCCACAGCCGTATCCCCGAGATAGTCGAACTCGCGAGGAGGATCAGGAGACGGCGCCCGGACATCCTCAGGACCATCCAACTCGGCTACTCCAACGCCAGGCTCGAGGCGTCCGACAACCGCATCAAGGTCACCATCCGCATGGCCTACGGCTTCCACCACGTCACCAACCTCATAGCACTTGTCATGCTCCGCTGCGGCGGACTCGACATGCGCCTACCACAACCCGCAATCTAACCCACGAAAACAGCAGAAGCCTCAAAAAATAATGAGTAAATATGATAGTCTGGTCAAGTATATATGTATCCTTGACGGAGATAGTTTTGGCTCTTGGGTTATTGACCGTGAAAACGATGGAACGCTCGAACATCCAATTCAGATGCCATATGTAAGCTACTCTGATATGGTGCATCATTTTATCGATGATATATATGATTTTATCGACCATAACAAGGACATGGAGCTGAACCGTTACGGTGACATTCTGAATCAGAATGGCCTTAAATGGGGAAGCAAGTCTATGAGCACCGCAGATGTATCGAATCTGGATGCACAGTGCATCATGGCATTGATCACCGGAGCTGTCCGGGCAGAACGATTCTGTGATGGTGCTTTGCTTGGATTTTTCAAAGATGGCAGTATCCGGAAATGGCTGGAGCGACTGAAAGAACTTGATAATGGCAGCGGAACCGAGGTGAGATAAAGGCATGGCTGAAATTAAGAGCGTAAATGAACTGTTGAGCATGAATCTGAATATTCCGGACTATCAAAGGCCGTACAAGTGGGATATTCAAAACATCGACGATTTATTCCTAGACATCACCAATGCAATTAGTGATGCGGACAGATACAGAACTGAGTTCAAATACCGTATCGGAACGATCATCCTGCACAGAACAAAGAATGACACCTACGATGTGGTGGATGGGCAGCAGAGAATCATTTCTCTGGTGCTTCTAAAGCAATGCCTTGAACCGGGATTTGAGTGTTCGATTCTCCAGATGGATTTCACCAACAAGGTGAGCCAGTTCAACATTCACAGGAACTATGCGTTTATCAGAGAGTGGTTCTCCCTAAAGAGCGAAGATGTAAAACGGGACTTTATCCATGCCTTTGAGCATATTTTAGAGGTCGTCGTTGTTTGCGTAGACAAAGTAACCGAAGCGTTCCAGCTTTTCGATTCACAAAATACAAGAGGTAAGGCATTAGACCCGCATGACCTTCTGAAAGCGTACCACCTCCGTGAAATGAAAAAGTATCCCTATGAAATGGAACACGCTGTTACAAAATGGGAAGCAAAGGATACTGAGAAGATCAAAGAGCTGTTTGATCTATATTTGTTTCCAATCTTGAATTGGAGCCGAGGCATTAAAAGCAAACCGTTCACGGCCAAGGAAATCGACACCTATAAAGGTATCGCAGAAAGCTCAACCTATTCTTACGCACGACGGGCAAGCCGAGCTATGCCGTATTTCCAGATTACCGAGCCATTTACTTCCGGCAACGACTTCTTTGAAATGGTCGAGCACTATATGTATCTGCTCCGGGATATTAAGTCGGAGATCTGCAACAATCCCCGTTTCAAGGAGATTAAGCTGGTTATCTGCGGCGGCAATGATGTAGAAACACCGGAAGAAATGGACAAAGTAAAGTTCGGCTCTGCCGGTTTCGGATACACGAAGAATCTGTTTTATTGTGCGCTGCTTTGCTATTACGACAAGTTCCATAACTTCGATGAAATGGCAGTCAAGAAGCTATTTTCCTGGGCGTTTATGCTCCGTGTAGATATGAAGACCCTGGGGTTTGACAGCGTAAACAAGTACGCTATCGGTGACGAAAATTCCAGATATACAAACACAATCGGTATTTTCTCCAAGATCAGCTTTGCCCGGATGCACCACGAAATATCCGGATTGCAGATAAAGGTGCAGAGAGAACCGGACAGCCTATCCGATGAAAGGAAACGCTTGTATGACACGATCAAAGAAATCAATGGATATGGAGGTGCGGAATGAGCAAATTAGTAACTGAACTTCATATTATTGGTGAAAACGGCAATATCTTCGACACAGATATGGAGTACATAATCCCTCTATACCAGAGAGCCTATGCGTGGGAGGACAAGCAACTCGTCCAGCTGATTGAGGATATTAACGATGTTGCGGAGGACTCCAATTACTACATTGGCTCCTTGATCGTTTCCAAGCAGTTCGGACGATATGAAGTAGTGGATGGCCAGCAGCGGCTTACCTCGCTGTATTTGCTGCTGAACTGCCTTGGAATCAAAACAAAGTCCACGCTCACATTTGCGTGTAGAGAAAAATCGAACTATACCCTTAGAAACATTGAAGAACTACTGCTCGAAAACCGCAGCAAGATTGATATGGATCGGATTGAACCGGGAATCCAAAGGGGGATCAGGATACTATCTCACGAATTGACAAAGGATCATTTCGACAGGGAAAGCTTTATGGAAAAGCTAGCTAAAATTATCGTCTATCGGATTGAGGTTCCGGAGAATACCGATCTGAACCGCTATTTTGAGATAATGAACACCAGAGGTGAGCAATTAGAGCAACACGACATTCTAAAGGCCACGCTTATGAGCTATTTGAGTGATGATTCTGAGAAGGGCTTGTTTGCGAAAATATGGGATGCTTGTAGCGATATGACCGGCTATGTGCAGATGCACTTCATCAGCAAGAACAATGCGGTAAGAGAGGCTATTTTCGGCTCCGAATGGAACAGTATGCCGCCTAACAGCTGGCAGGAATACAAAAAGGCTATAAGTGGAACGACACAGGAAACCACCGGACATAAAATCTGTGACCTGATCGAAAAGAACTTCAAGGTTGAAGATGATGAAGGCTATGTGGATGGTGATGTGCGTGTTCGCTTTGAAAGTGTTATTGAGTTTCCATACTTCCTGCTGCATACGCTGAAGGTCTATGTGAGTCTTTACGGTGTCACCCATGAAATAGCAACTTCAAAAATAGTGGATGAACTCTTGGATGATAAGAAGCTCCTTGATGCGTTCAACAGAGTTGTATCCTGCGGCATAACGGATACCGGCAGGATCGCAGACAACAAAGAAGATTTTGCCAGAGGGTTTATTATTTGCCTGCTCAGAACCAGATACCTGTTCGATAAGTACATCATAAAGAGAGAGTACGCAAATGACAGCGCTGATGGCGAATGGAGCTTGAAGAGCCTGTATGTTTCCGGACAGCAATCGAAGAAGAAAGCATATTACGGGAACTCCGAGTTCACCCGTTCTGACGAAGAAGAGGCATCTACAAAGACCAATATTATGATGCAGTCCGCCTTGCGTGTTTCCTACACTTCCCCAAAGGTAATGCACTGGATTACCAAACTCTTGATATGGCTTTCGGAAGCTGATTGCAAGAATATCAAAAATGATGCCATTACAAAGTTTGATAAAGTTGCCGAAAACATCGCTATTGATGCAGTAAGGGAAAACTTCTTTCAGGTTTGTTCGAACGGTGTGTATGCGATGGGTGTCAATACTCCGCATATTGTCTTTAACTACCTGGATTACTTGCTGTGGAATGACGACTGGAACGGCAAGAAGAAGAAATACAGCGACTTTGTTTTTGAATTTAGAAATTCCGTAGAGCATTGGTATCCGCAGAATCCATCTGAGGGAACATTCGAGCAATGGAAGGATGGTGTTGACCAGTTTGGAAATCTCTGTATCATTCAGAGAAATGTGAACTCCAAATTTTCTAATATGTCTCCGGAAGCAAAGAAAAGTACATTTAAGGATATGATAGTCAAGGGGAGTATTAAACTTCGCATTATGAGTGAACTGACAGAAAAAAGCGGCGACAAACCAGCCAGCCTTTACTGGAAGGAAAGGGCGTACAAGGCGCATGAAGAAGAAATGCTTGGCTATTTGAAAAAAGCTTGCAACATTGAGTAAGCAAAGGAGTCACAGCGACAACTCCAGGCGAGAGAGTGACAGCTATGGCTTTTCTTTACACTTCGGCGTTGAAATGCCAAACCTTGGCGGGTATTTCTCTGTTGTTGCCGCTGATCTTAATGTGGTCGGTATAGATGTTCAATTTCCAATGGTTGTACTCATTGGCGTTGTATCTTTTACATTCCTGAGTTAGATATGATTTCAGAACCTCCCACTTTACCATGAGGATGTTCCTACCCTTCAAGCGGAGCACAACAAGGGCTTTATCGGTTTCGCTCAGAACATGGGCTTGTTCTTCTGTAATATCAACCCAATAAAAACCTTGCGGATGCATCTTCGACTGAGGGGTGAAGAACGTGATGGTTTCGCCATTCTGTTTTCTCCCTCTAAACAAGATTTTGAGGCTTCTGCTGTTTTCCTGAGTTCTAAATAGAAGCGCAACACCTAAACCTCAACTCCCTATTGAACACATACACGGATCCGCCGCTACCTGCCCAAGAGGACCAGTCTCGACGGCCTGACGGACGCCGACCTGCAGGCCATCGTCCAGGAGATCAACGACACCCCCCATGAAGGTCCCGGACTGGGAAACGCCCAACGAGGCTTGGTACCGCGAGCTCGGCAAGCTAATGTCGAGGACAAGCCACCCAAAGACGAGCATTGCACTTACAAATTGAATCCGGGCCAGCCACTCGCCAACAACGTATCGGTCCATTATATGTCAGCAACATTCTGAACTATCATGAACCATCAAGTACAACTAACTACTGAGAAAATCCAATCTTGCGAGAGGAAATTATGCGGCGGTGATGCTATTTCTGATCATCGTGCGCCATTGAACGCGGCTAATAGGAGAAACAGTCTGGAATTGTAAAGACCTCAGGATCGTAAGGGCCTCTCTGTCCAGGGTCAACAAACTACAAATTCTGCGATCCTGTATCATACAATCAAAGTTAATTCGTTCTAAACCATAATGATCGAACAATCTCTGTAACAAACCGCCCCACCGGCTAAGCATCTCTATCAGGTTGCTCGGCGACGCCATATTCCACACAGTCATATATCTTTTATCCGAATACAGAGGTATGCACTGTGAAGCTCTGACTATTTCCGCCTTCTTTATGCCCGTTTCTTTGGAGGCATCCGCTATATGCCAAACATATGCGTATGGCGGATCATGCAGGATACATCGGATTAGCTCCAACATATCATAAAGGCGTTTCTTGGACCCTTTACCCGTTGTCTAAATGAAAGTGCAACACCCGTTAGATTGGAAATTGCCTAGAAAACCAGTCCGAAGGGATGTCGCACCTATGGGAGAAGTATATTCGCACCTGTCGGAAGAGGAACGCTAGGTCATCCAGATCGAGGTAGGCAACGGCGCCAGCATACGCGGGATCGGCGCGATGCTGGGCCGCAGCCCGTCCAGCATCAGCCGGGAGATCAAGCGCAACACATGGTTCCCGTCCAACGAGAACGAGTCGTACCGCCCGTACCGGCCGAAAAGACTGAAGGCGGGGCCATGGACCGGCCGCTACTACATCGCCGGGCCCGCGCAGCGCAAGGCCGACCGCAGGAGATCCAAGCCACGAAAGCCCTACCGGCTGTCGCACGACCGCCTGTGGGCGCAGGTGGCCGAATGGCTGGGCCGCGGCTGGTCGCCGCTGCCCGTCAGCGGCAGGCCGCGCGTCCTGTGGCCGGACGATGCGCTCATGCGCGTGTGCCCGGAGACCATCTACCGATGGGTCTACTCCAGCAGGCCGCTTCGGGAACGCTGGGCGCGGTGCCTGCCGCGAGGGCACAGGCGGCGCCGCAGGCACGGCGGCAGGAGGACGTCGCGCTTCCCGATCCCCGGCCGAGTGCCCATCTCCGAACGCCCGCCGGAGGCCGACGGCAGGAGCGCGTTCGGCCATTGGGAGGCCGACAGCGTCATCGGAGTGGGATGCAACCTGCACACCGAGGTGGAGAGGAGGACCAGGTTCCTCATGGCCCGCGTCGTTCCGGACAAGACCGCCGGCGAGAGCGTCGGGGCGCAGCTGGACATGTTCTCGCCGCTGCCGGCCGGCGCGCGCGTCAGCGTCACGCACGACAACGGCACCGAGTTCGCCCACCACGAAAGGCTGCGCGACGGGCTGGGCATGGCCACGTACTTCGCCGACCCGTACTCCAGCCGGCGGCGGGGAAGCAACGAGAACCGCAACGGCATGATCCGCCGGTATCTGCCCAAACGCTGCGAGATACGGATGGACATGGCAAAGGAGGTCAGGGAGATCGTCGACGAGATCAACAACCGCCCCATGCGCGTGCTCGGCTACCGCACGCCCGCCGAGGCGTTCGCCGACGAACTGTTAGAATTACAGGACCAACAAGGGTGTTGCACTTCTAAATAGACATCGGGGACGAGAATCCCACCTCGAAGCGCAACGCCCAGAAAGCGTTCCAAACATGGGAGGACAACATCCCCGAAGGAGAATTGTTCGACGCGTTTAGAACCCTCGCCAAAACGGTCCGTAACTTCTATACCCAGATCTTCCAATACTGGGACTGCCCCATAGCCATAAGCAACGGGTACACGGAATGCGCCAACAGGCTCATACGCGAATCCAACATGAAGGGACGAGGATACTCCTTTGAGACACTGCGAGGAAGAAGTCTGTACCGCAAAGCCAACCTCCTCAACATCATCAACAGCGGCGGCATAAGCATCGGCCCCCGAATCCTCACCAAAGGCGCGTTGTTCACCACCGAGGCGGAAGAAGAGAGCGACGAAGAAGACGAATGGGAACCATTCCCCGAACCTGAATACGAAGTGGATGAAACCACCGGCGAGATACTCGACTAACGGTAAATCTCTGGTTGAAACGGAAACATGAATCGAACGGTTTTCAGCCAACCAACCTCTTCGGAGTCCGGAAAGATAATCGTCTCTCAAAGACCGCTATTCAACCAGAGATTTTACATACCCAAAAATACTCAATCGAATGAAAAACGCTACATATATCGGTTCTTCTGGTCTCTGCGTGGCACGCCTCAGGATGGTGGTGTCTCACTGCGTACGCACATGAAATCAGTGGTGCCGCCCCGGCTGCAACGGTAGCGGCGCCTCCAACCGGGCACGGCCGGCTTATAACGAGATCTTATCCCAGTCGCTCGCCTTGGGGATGCGTCTGATCGGTGGATAGACCCATATCGCGATGGCGCTCAATGCCATCAGCGTCAGAAAGACGATGACGGCGACGGAGAACCCCCACCGTGCCAGCAGACTTCCCGCAGCGGCGCTGCAGAACGCCGGCAGGATGTGGCACGGTACGGTCAGCGCCACCGAGACCCTGCCCTGCATCGATTCGGGTGCCTTGGCGAAGATGAATCCCAGAAGCAAAGCGTTGACGATCGGGAATGGGAAGCATGCCACGGAGTTGCTGATCAGAATCCCCCAATAGTTGTGGGTGAACACCATCGGCAACATGGCGATGCAGACGAATGCGAACGCGCTACAGGTGGTGAGACCGACCGGTGCCCGTGTGCTGAGCCGGCTGGACACCAATGCGC
>SKEZ01001456.1_pt1 | contig 12979 bp, 15 predicted proteins | sample 4843881 | NCBI WGS metagenome assembly SKEZ01 (sample SAMN11008796, study PRJNA524170) | human gut metagenome | isolation source: fecal sample from pouch patient p1, p46 | place: Israel: Tel-Aviv | reverse complement strand
AACGATTTCGTAATGACGCATCGAATTGCTCCTTACGGATTATTCAGCCTCCTGTCTGGGTCAGCCGAATCCCGGGGAGGCAAGGAACGTGTTAAAGGTCGGCTGAAAAATGACGCGTTATAGTACTGACATACCCCGCTAAACTCAAGGCCAGCCGACAAATAAATCTCATCTTTCACCAAATCGTACTAACACGCTGATTTGAAGTTCATCACACTTCATCATGGTGTTTTTTTGAACAACTGCATCAGAAATGGTCACCATCCACTTCTTTATCATTGATTAAAATTAAATCAGAAGATCACCACAAGAGGAGAGCACACAAAGTCAGCCGTTGAGGAGGTATCTATGTTCAGTCGTGTTTTAGCCCTTCTGGCTGTGCTTTTGCTAAGTGCAAATACATGGGCAGCCATTGAAATTAATAACCACCAGGCCAGAAATATGGACGATGTGCAAAGCTTAGGCGTGATTTATATCAACCATAACTTCGCCACTGAAAGTGAAGCACGTCAGGCATTAAATGAAGAGACAGATGCGCAGGGCGCAACGTACTACCACGTGATTCTGATGCGGGAACCGGGGAGTAACGGCAACATGCACGCCAGCGCGGATATTTATCGCTAGCACCAGGTATAACCAACGAAACATTGCCATAGTTTGCTTTGCCCCCTTCGCAGGGGGCTTTTTTTGAAAAACGGCTGCGGAATCAGACCAGTTATCTCCCGAAGAAGGAAATTTCCGCAGCGCGTGTTTTACTTCTGCCCGTAATAAGCGTTGGGACCATGCTTACGCATGAAGTGTTTATTCATAAGATAGCTGTCGATGTGATTCAGTTGCGGGTTTATACTGCGCGCAATCCACGCCATTTTCGCCACTTCTTCCATCACCACCGCGTTATGCACCGCATCGTGGGCATCTTTCCCCCAGGCAAACGGCCCGTGCTGATACACCACAATTCCCGGCGTATGCAACGGCTCGGCGTCACCCAGCGTTTCGATAATCACTTTGCCGGTGTTCAGTTCGTACTCACCCTGCACCTCTTCTTCGCTTAATCCGCGCGTACACGGGATATCACCAAAGAAGTAGTCGGCGTGCGTAGTGCCTAACGCCGGGATCGCCAGCCCCGCCTGCGCCCATGCGGTAGCATGAGTGGAGTGGGTATGGACAATGCCGCCAAGCGACGGATAACGACGGTAGAGTTCGAGATGCGTCGCGGTGTCGGAAGACGGGCGATATTCCCCTTCCACCACCTTGCCGCTCATATCAACCACCACCATATCGGCCGCTTTCATGGTTTCGTAGGCAACGCCGCTGGGCTTGATCACCACCAGCCCGCGTTCGCGGTCAATGGCGCTGACGTTGCCCCAGGTAAAGGTCACCAGCCCATAGCGCGGCAGATCCATGTTGGCTTCAAATACCTGCTGTTTTAGCTTTTGCATTATGCCGCCTCCACCATGCCCGCTTTCGCCATGCGCGCTTTCACCCAATCACGCGCTTTCGCCACTTCTGCTGCCGGGTCTTCCGCCGTTTCGCTCCACATCTCAATCAGGTACGGCCCGCAATAGCCACTCTGTTTGAGCGTTTCGAAGCAACGTTCGAAATCCACTACGCCTTCGCCAAACGGCACATTTTTGAAGACGCCTGGTTTGGTGTCTTTCACATGCACCGCGACGATATGCCCAATTCCGGCCTGCAATTCCATCTGCACGTCGTTGTCCCACGCCGACAGGTTGCCGATATCCGGGTAGAGCTGGAACCACGGGTTGTTGAGATAGTGCGCATAGCCCAGCGCCTTGCTGATGGAGTTCATCAATGGATAATCCATGATCTCCATTGCCAGCGTCACCTGCGCGCGGCTTGCCATCTCAACGCTCTCTTTCAGGCCGTCACGGAAACGACGACGCGTTTCGTTATTGGCTTCCTGATAGTAAACGTCATAGCCCGCCAGTTGGATTACGCGAATGCCAACGTCCTGGGCGAACTGGATAGCTTTACGCATAATCTCCAGCCCCTGCGCCCGTACCGCGTCATCTTCGCTGCCCAGCGGGAAACGACGATGAGCAGAAAGGCACATGGACGGCACGCGCACGCCGGTTTCAACAATCGCATTCACCAGCGCCAGACGCTGCTCGCGGCTCCAGTCGAGGCGCGACAGGCGATCGTCAGTTTCATCTACCGACATCTCGACAAAATCGAAGCCTAATTTTTTTGCCAGTTGCAGCCGTTCCAGCCAGCACTCCCCGGCGGGGAGGATCTATTGATATCAACCGATTTCAACAGAGCTAACCCCTCCCCCTTTAATCCCCTTTGAAATAAGGTATCATCAGAAATTCCTTCTCTCTGGGGGTAAATCATATTCCATGAACATCAAGATGATTTTGGGGGCTATTTTGGGGGCTATATTTCAGAGGTAACTCATGCCACTTACTGTTCGACAAATTGAGTCGGCTAAACCTGCTGACAGGGATTACAAACTTTCTGACGGTCAGGGCCTTTATCTTCTTGTCAAAAAATCCGGTGCCCGTTACTGGAATCTGAAGTACCGGTTTGCCAGTAAGGAGAAGAAACTGGTGATCGGTGTCTATCCGGACATATCACTGGCTCAGGCTCGTCAGAAGAGGGATGAAGCACGTAAACTCCTGACCGAAGGAAAAGATCCTTCATATGAAAAACAGGCTCGCAAACATGAACTGAGAGAACGGATTGCATGCACGTTTTGTACACTTGCAGAAGAGTTATTCACACATATGGCTCGACGTTGGACTGTAGGTTATTTAGCGGACCAGCGTGCAAGATTTGAGAATCATATTAATCCCTCGCTAGGGAATCGTCCTGTGGCAGATATACGCCCTTTGGAAATATTGAATGCACTGAGGGTTATTGAAAGGAATGGTAAACTTGAAGCACTACGTAAGACTCGTCAACTCTGTGCTCAAATATTTGATTATGCCATTGCTACGGGGCGCGCTACTATTAACCCAGCATCAACTCTCAGCGGTGTACTGCTTCATCCTGAAAAACAGCAGCGACGGACGCTCTCTGCAGAACAGCTAGGAGCTTTCATGGAGCAAATGAAAGTCCTAGGCAACCTTATGTCTCTGGTAACGCGAGTTCTTGTTCTGACTGCAGTACGAACTGGAGAATTACGCTTGGCTACTTGGAATGAATTTGATCTCACCAATGCCCTATGGATAATCCCAAAAGAGAGAATGAAAATGCGACGACCTCATGTCGTCCCACTTTCTCATCAGGTTCAGATGTTATTGAAAGATATAAAAACAATCACTGCTCCCCGTAACTCAGATCTGGTTGTTCCTGGTGTATATAGAAATAATCAACCTCGTAGCCGTGGTTGCATCAACGAGTTTCTTCAACAAGTTGGCTGGCATGCCCTGACAACAGCCCACGGATTTCGTCATACTTTCAGCACCATTCTCCATGACCATGATTTCAGCTCAGCCTGGATTGAACTCCAGCTTGCCCATGTTGATAAAAACGTCATGCGCGGTACCTATAACCATGCGCAATATCTGGATGGTCGCCGTGAAATGATGCAGTGGTACGCTGACTACATTGATTCACTTATGGAGAAAAACGTAAAAACGAAATAAGCCATCCCCCACCAACCACAGCGGTTGGTGGGGAGTCAACTACCATTTGTATTTTTTGATTTCTGACTTCAGGCGACATATTCAATAATTAATTCCGATACGAACCAGAAGATATCTTTCAAGATAAATGATTAACCGTATGATGTCAAAACTATATTCTCAGGATTAACATGATTATTGTTGGCAAATAATGCTACAAAATAGCCCCAAATTTGTGGGTAAGGATATGCGATGAAGTTCTCCTTGCAGTGTAATACAACCTTTCCATATTAAGCGGCAGTATTACCCGCCAGTCAGGATAATTTTACACCTGACGTTAGTTAAAAATTGTGCAACTTGAAACAATAATACTACAGTATCCACTATCGTCAGCACACCTCAAATACTATTTTTTATGAAGCGTTTATTTTATAAATCATTATCAATCAAACTCAGGAATGTATCTCTGGCATAATTACCAACGATGTTGGTTGTTATTGCATCAAGACTACCACCAACGATTCCTCCTACAACAGGAACAAACTTTGACATATTAATAACACCAGTAGCACCTGTTTTGGTAAGCAGTCTGAAACCGACTGCCTTATTTATTTTTACAATAATTTCTTTGCTGATACATCTAATTGCATTTGTTGTCAACTTTTGTCCTATCTGAATTCCTGCTTCCTTCAAAATATCTTTCGCAGCATTACCTACAAGACAGGTATAAACAATAGTTCTGACTTTATCATCACGAATATCCTGGCCACACATGATCGCAATAGATGCTACCATCCTGACCTGAATGAAAAGGACACTTGAAATATTGGTCGGTATAGTTACTGGTAATGTAATAATTCCTCCAAGACCAGTAAGAAAACCTGATGTGGCAGACTTGGTATTCTGCCATCGAATAAGGCTATTTATCTGTTCTTTTAAACTACTACCCGTTTTCAGATAACTTTCCGCAAGACTATGTGCCGTATCTATCCCCGGGATACCAATACCATCGATGGATTTTTCATAAGCGTAATCCAGAAATTTTATGATTTTTGATGGCGTGAGAATATTTTCATTATCAGTCATACAATAAAAAACCTGAAAATTCACAATTACTTTCCAAAAACTATCTCCGCCAGACATCGGGACACAATTATTGTCATCAATCAAATATTATGATTTTTAAGAAAGAATTGCATTGCTCTGGCAAACAGATTTTCTGTAATCGTAGCCTTACGTTTATAAATAACTTTCTCTCCACACACAGGACATTCATAAAATCCTGTTGTACAGTTCACATGAATAATGGTTTTACTCCATTGACAATTCATACAGATAAATGTAGTAGGTGGTCGAAGAAAGACCATTGGCTCACGCTCTCGATATATAAATAACACTTACAGGGCATATAAATATTTTCAACTTATCCCTATAAAAATAACTTCACCTCCAGTAATCAATTCAGTTCTATAAGACGATCGATTATTTTACGTAGTTCATCTGCAGAATCACATGTATCCAGTGAAATTTTTATTCTAAAATTCTTTAACCAATTAGCAGCCTCCTGATCTTCACGCCATAAACGCTCCCCGCTCCAGTCCCCCCTAAAACATAGAGCAGCAATAGCCAATCCTCTGCATGCTGGCCGATTATGCTCAGATGTATTATTTTGGTTATAAAAATCATTAATTCTTTCTACCGGAGATGATTTTATTTTATCCCACACATTGAAATTGGCTTTTTTCATCGTTTCAGCAGCAGCATTAGAAGCAAGCTTACCGAATCCCATTATAGCATCCCAAAATCCCATATATCACCTTATGCTATATAATATCTAAACGAGTATCTAATCTTTTAGAGCCACTATTTGGACAATGATTTTACGTCACTTACATCTGGTACAGATGAACGTAACCAGGGACTGAGGAAGTGTCATCAAGGTACCTGTCTGTTGTATTAAACTATCAAATCAGACCACACGCTGCTTTAACAACGTGCAGTCAGATATTACATTCAGAAGCTGTATGTAGCGCCTAACGTAAATTCGTTACTTCTGACATCAACAGAGGATTTATATGTATCCTGCCCGTCTTTATACGTCAGGGTTGAATCACCTGCATCAAGATAGCGATAAGCAAGGTCAAGACTGAAATCCGGGGTGACATCATATTTCACGCCAACACCAAGGCTCCATGCGAAATTGTTATCATATCCCGAGTAATGTAATGAAGAAGCATCACTTACTTCACCTGATTTATTCCAGGAGGTATCGGTGTATGTTGCCTTATGATGTACCCGCGCATAACCCAGTCCGGCTGATACCCACGGAGTGAAAGCACTGCTGTTTCTGAAATCATAATACGTGTTCACCATCAGGGTATTCACGCTGAGCCTGTTTTGTGTGTCTTCCTTCCAACCATTATCTCCAGACGGGGACTCCCATGTATCCAGTGTATAGCGGGAATTCGCAGAGCCGCGACCATAGAATTCAACTTCCGTGCGTACAGGGACATTATAGTGCTGATAAAAATCATAACCCACCGCAAGGCCGGCACCAAAAACCGTATCGCTCTTGTCACCGCCTTTATACTTATAAACAACATCCCCAAAGTCCTGACTAAAGCGCTGATTATCCTGAGTGATAACAGATGCACCAGCCTTACCCGTGATATAGAAACCGGTTTTATCCGCATCTGCCAGCGCCAGCGTTGAAAAAGTGCCGGTAAGTGCAGCTACCGCAGTGAGTGCCAGTAACTTTTTCACAATCCACCTCTCCTGATGTTTCCTTCAGACATATGAATTTGTCCAATATTAAGACGGATTTCTCATTGGTAAAATGAATTGTACAGATCGTATCGATCGACAAAATCGATCGTTAAGCAGAAAAAAGATTTATCGTCATCGAAGATTTGTTTATGGAAATGACTGAAAAACGGGTTAAAAAACAGACTGTGCTGTCCGTGTGAAACGGGAAGTGACGGGATAAGAAGTTATGTGAGGATTGTTACGGGAAATGCTGTTTTACGTTGTTAAAATGTAACTCCGCAATGAAACTATCCCCTGTGGAGCTCCTGTAAATGAACAAAGCACTCTCTTCCATTCTGCTCATCTTCGGTATCTGTGCATCATCACTGGCCGCTGAAAAAAACAGAACCGTCAGTTTTCCACGATGTGAAGGACAGGAAGCATCGGCTGTTGCAGCCAGCGTCAAACGGGACTATCTCCAGAAACAGGTGTTTCAGTGGAAAGATGACCAGGAAATTCTCGGTCAGCAGCGTCCCGTTGTCTGGGTGAATCTTCGTGAGCCGGTAAATAAAGGTGATAATGTCATCACGGTGCATCTCACTGCCCGTGGAAAGAAAGCAGATATTCAGTATCGTGTGCGCGTTGACTGTAAGAACGGAAGTGCCACCTGGCAACGCCAGGGATGAACGGGTGAAGTTAAATACAGAGCCCGAACGAACGGGCTCTCCATACTCATCGTATATAACTGAATGCGGTGATGACGTGTTTCACCCCCGCCACGCGACTGGCGATATCTGCAGCCGCCTGTCCTTCCTTCTCTGTAACTCTCCCCATAAGAAAGACTTCACCATTCTCCGTCAGTACCTTTACATCTGACAGTTTCACCCGGCTGCTCTTCAGTAACTGTGCCCGGATTTTTGTGGTCAGCCAGGCATCAGTAGCTGTTTTATCAGCCCGAAGTGGTTTTCCCGTCCTTATTTCATTCCATACCTGCACAGTCCCCTCAACACCATCTGTAATCTGACGGGCTCTTTCACCTGCACTACGGTCTGGTGCCTGCCCTGTCAGCAGTACAGTTCCCTGGTATGCTGTGACAATGATTCGCGCATCCTCCCTGAGTTGTGAGTCCTTCGACAGCGCACGACTGACCCTTGCTTCCAGAATTTCATCATCAATCTGCGTTCCCGCACTTCGGGGGTCCACTGACACTTTAGTACCCACAGCAGCCGTACCGACCAGCGCAGCGGCAACACAACCCTGTAACAGCAACAAAGACGAAAGAAAAGGCAGAAACCAGCGTTGCATGGCAGAATCCTCCACGGTCTGATATCCGGAATTTCGCAGTATGACGGCAGGCATCAGTCATCACAGATACCACAAGCTTCAGAGAGTAACGAAAACGTTAAAGGAAACGGAAGTGCCTGAATGTAAAGAACGGGGAACCACACAGGGTATGGACAAACATAATAACAATAACAGCATGAAAATATTAAATAAAAAATAAAAACTGAGACATCATCATTTGCAGTAATAGCCACCGCCTTACCGAAAAGTGTGAGTTGCCGTACATTTTTTAAACGCATGATAAGGTCTGATGATACAGTCACCCTGCAACCAGGAGGTACATCATGCGTATACGTGTTTTTGGTTACCGGCACTGCCCTTCAGTCCATCGCATCATGCATCACGCAACCCGAATCCCCGATGAAATGGAACCGGATGTTGTGTTTATTGATGTCGCGAAGCACAGTGTGACGCTGCGGGATATGGCTGACCGTGCAGGCTGCCCGGTGGATAACTTCCCGTGTGTGTTTGTTGATGATGTGTATCTGGAGCCCCTTCCACCAGAACCGGGCAAACCGCACTTTACATACTGCTGAATATTTAGTGCCGGATATGGACAATCGCTTCCATTCGGGATAAAAAATACTGCGCGTTCCTGGTTTATTTTGCGTTGCTGTCATGACGTGTTTGCCTTCATTGCCGGGAACGCGCACTTTTTGCTATAACTCCCCGGAGGACACTGTCTGTAATCAGATGGAAACCTTTATCTCAGTGATGTCCTGGTTAATACAGAATACTGCCCCGGACCAAGTAACATAATGGCAATCCCCCCATGAAATACAGCATTTCATTTTCAAGCCCCCACGCACCTACTTCAGTCAGTGTGAAAAACTTCCCTGTTCCGACCAGAAGCGTGGCAACAATCAGTGTCAGCGCATAAATCAGAGCAGCAGGTCTGGTAAATATCCCAAGAATGATAAGTACCGGAGCCACGATTTCACCAATATACACACCATAGGCAATAAATCCTGGCAAACCAGCATCCTGCAACATTGATATAATCCAGTTGACACCGTGCTCTATTTTGGCCACACCATGGAACAGCATCAATATACCAAATGTCAGTCTCAGCAACAGAAGACCTGTATCCGGGTAGTCTGTCAGTCTGGTAAAGAACATATTTATTCTTTCTGGCATAAAAACCTCGTTAAAACGATAACAGATAATGAAGAAACTATTATCGTTGAGTCGACACCATCAATTGACCAGATATTTCTGACAGTCATAATCAAAAAAATTGACAAAACTGTAAACGTTCGCTTTTTATACCAACACAGAATCCACTCAGTCACACAACCTGTATGCGTCATTTCCTGCTGTTATTTAAAAAATTTCTCACGTAACAGACATTTCAAAAAAACACTAAAAAATACCAGAACAATTAAGATAATATTACGATCAAATAAGTAAAAGTCTTTTGTCTGTTATTTTTATTTTCTGTGATTACTGTCATTCTTTCACCACTTTAATGAACCTTGAATAATAATCCGGGAGGTGGATAAGATATGAAAATTAACTATCCTTTACTGGCGCTGGCGTTGAATTATTACCTGTAGAGCTCACTCCGGATGAGCAGAAAGAACCGATGGTGGCTCTTACTCCACTTTTATCCACTCCTTCACACAGCACTGTCAGTGCAGGTGCTGAAAGATCTCGTTCCGTCACGGTAAAATGACGCTGGAAAATTCTTCACCAGAACTGCTCACTGTGTTAATTCGTGAACTGACCTGGGGGGAATGCGTGGTACCCTGCTGTACGGACTAATAGGAACCTGTCGGTTGAACGGTATCAATCCGGAAGCGTATCTGCGCCATATTCTGAGCGTTCTACCGGAATGGCCTTCCTGCATGGTTGATGAACTCCTGCCATGGAATATGGTGCTCCCATTGGGGTAAGCGTCAATACGGCGTTCGCTTAACTTAACACTTACTTTCAAAGCCTGATATCTGTCCTACGCTTTTCCTCAATACCACATCGCCAGCAGGAAACAACCTAATGCCTGTGTTGGGGTCTGAATTACTAATGATAATCATTTGCATTGTGTATAGCTTATGCTATAAAACATAGCCGTTGCTATGTTTGTTCTAATTTTACTCACTATAGGTACTGAATTATGCACTCAATAAAAAAAGTAACCATGCTCCTGGGGTGCCTCGCCCTCACCTGCTCGATAGCATTTCAGGCGAGTGCAACTGAAAAATTCAAGGTCATTACAACATTTACCATCATCGCAGATATGGCCAAAAACGTGGCTGGAGATGCTGCAGAAGTCTCATCCATAACCAGGCCCGGTGCAGAAATTCATGAGTATCAGCCTACCCCTGGCGATATTAAACGTGCGCAGGGGGCACAACTGATTCTCGCCAACGGTATGAATCTGGAATTGTGGTTCCAGCGCTTTTACCAGCATCTCAGTGGGGTTCCAGAAGTGATTGTCTCTTCGGGTGTGACGCCAGTAGGGATCACCGAAGGCCCCTATGAGGGCAAACCTAACCCCCATGCATGGATGTCGCCAGATAATGCTCTGATTTACGTCGATAATATTCGTGATGCGTTGATAAAATACGATCCCGCTAATGCACAAACCTACCAACGTAATGCCGATACTTATAAAGCCAGGATTACCCAAACCCTTGCCCCCCTGCGTAAGCAGATTACGGAACTCCCTGAGAATCAGCGGTGGATGGTCACCAGTGAAGGGGCTTTTTCTTATCTCGCACGCGATTTGGGGCTAAAAGAGCTTTATCTGTGGCCGATTAATGCCGATCAACAAGGAACACCGCAACAGGTACGTAAGGTTGTTGATATAGTTAAGAAAAATCATATTCCGGCAGTCTTTAGTGAGAGTACGGTTTCCGATAAACCAGCGCGTCAGGTTGCGCGTGAAACCGGCGCACACTACGGCGGTGTGCTCTATGTCGATTCCCTGAGCACAGAAAACGGCCCGGTACCTACGTATATCGACCTTCTGAAGGTTACTACCAGTACGCTGGTGCAGGGAATTAAAGCCGGGAAAAGGGAGAAGTAATGATGCAATCTGCGGGTATTGTCGTTAATGGCGTTACTGTCACCTGGCGAAACGGGCAGAAAGCACTGCGCGATGCATCCTTCACAGTACCAGGCGGATCTATTGCCGCTCTGGTTGGGGTAAACGGTTCCGGAAAATCGACGTTATTTAAAGCGATTATGGGATTCGTGCGTCTGACTACCGGAAAGATATCTGTTCTGGGTATTCCCACGCGGCAGGCTCTGCAGAAAAACCTGATTGCCTACGTCCCGCAGTCAGAAGAAGTGGACTGGTCCTTTCCTGTACTGGTGGAAGATGTGGTGATGATGGGCCGCTATGGGCATATGGGTATGTTGCGTATAGCCAATAAGAGGGATCGTCAGGTTGTCACCGATGCGCTGGAACGTGTCGATATGGTAGATTTTCGCCATCGACAAATCGGCGAGCTTTCCGGTGGACAAAAGAAACGCGTCTTTCTGGCGAGAGCGATTGCACAGCAGGGTGATGTGATCCTGCTGGATGAACCTTTTACCGGCGTTGATGTGAAAACCGAAGCCAAAATCATCAGCCTGTTGAGGGAGTTACGCGCGGAAGGCAAAACGATGCTTGTCTCAACGCACAATCTCGGATCCGTCACGACATTTTGCGATTATACGGTCATGGTCAAAGGCACCGTCCTGGCAAGCGGGCCGACAGACACCACTTTTACAGCCGAGAACCTGGAGCTGGCTTTTAGCGGCGTACTACGCCATGTCACACTTAAAGGCTCGGAAGAAAGCATTATTACTGACGATGAACGCCCCTTTGTGGCTTATCGACCATCAGCGGTGCAGAGGGAAGAAAGATGAACGTGCTACTGGAACCCTTCAGCTATGAATATATGCTCAATGCGATGTGGGTCGCGGCGATGGTCGGCGGTCTCTGCGCTTTCCTGTCATGCTATCTGATGCTAAAAGGCTGGTCGCTGATTGGCGATGCGCTGTCGCACTCTATCGTCCCGGGTGTTGCGGGGGCATATATGCTGGGGCTTCCGTTTTCTCTGGGGGCCTTCTTTTCCGGTGGACTGGCTGCGGGCAGCATGCTGTTTCTTAACCAACGCACTCGCTTAAAAGAAGATGCCATCATCGGCCTGATCTTCTCGTCCTTTTTTGGCCTGGGGCTGTTTATGGTGTCATTAAACCCGACATCCGTAAATATTCAGACCATCGTCCTGGGCAATATTCTGGCAATCGCTCCGGCGGATATCCTGCAACTCACTATCATTGGCATTGTCTCAGTCATCGTGCTGTTTTTCAAATGGAAAGATCTTATGGTGACCTTTTTCGACGAGAATCACGCCCGTGCTATTGGATTATATCCAGGAAGATTAAAAATCCTCTTCTTCACACTGCTGGCGGTATCGACCGTTGCAGCATTGCAAACGGTTGGGGCTTTTCTGGTGATCTGTCTGGTAGTGACCCCTGGCGCAACAGCATGGTTGTTAACCGATCGTTTTCCCCGCCTGCTCGTGATTGCTGTAACTATTGGCAGTGTAACCAGTTTCCTCGGCGCGTGGGTCAGTTACTTTCTGGACGGAGCGACAGGTGGAATCATCGTGGTGGCGCAGACACTGCTGTTTCTTTTAGCATTTGTCTTTGCACCCACCCATGGGCTTTTGGCAAATCGTCAGCGTGCGCATAAGGCGCTGGAGGATCGCTCATGATGGCATTATTACTGGAGCCACTGCAGTTCACCTTTATGAGTCACGCACTGCTGATTTCACTGGTAGTTTCCATACCCTGTGCGCTGCTGTCGGTCTTTCTGGTCCTGAAAGGTTGGGCACTGATGGGAGACGCGATGAGTCATGCGGTTTTTCCTGGTATCGTGCTTGCGTGGATACTGGGTTTTCCTCTGGCGGGAGGAGCATTTGTCGCCGGAGTATTCTGCGCGGTGGCGACGGGATACCTGAAAGACAACAGCCGAATCAAGCAAGATACAGTGATGGGGATTGTTTTTTCTGGCATGTTTGCCGCAGGTCTGATCTTGTATATTGCAGTCAAACCCGACGTACATCTTGACCATATTCTTTTCGGCGACATGCTCGGGGTAACCATCGGCGATATAATCCAGACGGTGATTATTGCCGGGCTGGTTACACTTGTTATTAGCGTAAAATGGCGGGATTTTTTGCTGTTCAGCTTTGATTATCAACAGGCGCAGGTAAGCGGTTTGCATACGAGATGGCTGCATTATGGGCTGCTGTGCATGGTCTCTCTGACCATTGTGGCGACGCTGAAAGCGGTAGGTATCATTC
>SKEZ01001443.1_pt1 | contig 13110 bp, 14 predicted proteins | sample 4843881 | NCBI WGS metagenome assembly SKEZ01 (sample SAMN11008796, study PRJNA524170) | human gut metagenome | isolation source: fecal sample from pouch patient p1, p46 | place: Israel: Tel-Aviv | reverse complement strand
TTATTACATCGGTTATCTTGCTTTGATAACCAAGATTCAGATAATATTTCTGAGCATATGATCCCACCAATATAATTAACTGAACATCGGGCATAAGCTCCAATAATTTTGGGTGCCATTTGTTAGCTACTCCTCGTCTGGGCGGTAAGTCACCCCATTTTCCTTTTCCTGGATAGTAAAAGTCCATGGGAATTACGCCAATTTTTCCTGAATTATAAAAGGTATCTTTACCAACCCCGATCCACTCTCTTAATCGATCTCCCGATGCATCATCCCACATTATACCCGAGTTTTGAACTCGTAATCCCGGTGCTTGACCAATAATGACTAATTTTGCTTTTTTCGATACGTGAAATATTGGCCTTAATCCTTTTTTAGTAAACTCCATATTCATTTGATCTGCTGCTATATCATCAATAATACTCATATTCCCCCTCCTAACCAATGTATAATAATTATTATAAGCTACTTTATCAAACTTATATTGATTTATTAGTTCACAACTAAACTATAAAAGTCTACCAAGAGTCGTGCAACTTCTTTCTGCATCGCATTAAATTCGGCACGAGTCACTGGCTTACCACTCACGTCAGTCATAACGGTCTGAGCCTTTTTGACCCAACCCGTGACGGTTTTACAGCCAAATGACATTCATTGGCTAGGGAATTAGCAGAATGGCCCTCATTGTGCAAGGCAACAATTGGTGATTTAAATTCAGTTGAGTATCGCTTAGCTTTCATAATAAAAAACTCCTATACTTGATTATCTCGGATTATGCCCTAGAAATAAAGCAGTCCGGATTTTCAGTATACGAGCAGCCAGTGTTTCTTTTTTAGAAAGCATGGGATCCACTAAGAAGGTTTGATCACTATACTCTATTTTTACGGTGGCATTTCTAATTTGTTAAATTTTCATATTAAATTTTAATGTTCCTATCTATTTAACTCTAACTAACAGTTCAAGTGCCTTTTGATATTGCTCAGATCCTGTTTCTGCTTCTGAACAATTTCTAATATTTTCAGCAATAACTAACTTTATTGCCTTATCAAGACTTGCTCTGACAGCAGATAACTGTATGACGACCTCTTCACAAGGACGCTCTTCATCAATCATATTGACAATTCCATTTATTTGGCCTGCTGATCTCTTTAACCTATTTTGTATATTTTCATACTGATATGCTATTGTATTCATACCTGAACCTCATAAGTCAATTATTTTACAATGTTTTGTGGATACATCAACTGATACAGTGAAAACGCACCATCAAGATTTTTGACATTTCTGAATCCATTATTAATAAATATTCGTTCAGCTGTATAACTTCGTTGACCTGTAGCACACGATACAATGATACCAGTATCTTTTGGTATTTGATTAATACGGTCTCGTATTTTTTCTAACGGAATATTTATGAAACCATTAATTAATCCCATAGCTCTAATTTCCTGAGAAGATCGTACATCAATTAATAAGTAACCATCACGCCTGTAATTCTCTAATTCATTATATTGAATATTATGAGATCGACTATTAATAATATTTTCAGCCACATAACCGGAAATATGAACGGGATCTTTAGCTGCTCCGAAAGGAGGAGCATACGTTAATTCCAGTTCAGGTAAATCATCTACTTTCAGCCTAAATTTGATTGCCGTTGCAAGAAGATCAATACGCTTATCTACCCCTTCATTTCCAACAGCTTGGGCACCTATAATATCACCAGTATTTGTAAAAATAAGTTTTATCATAACTTGTGTTGCGCCAGGATAATAGCTTGCGTGATGATAAGAAAAAGTATGAGTCACATGATAATTTAAACCAAGTTGCTTTGCTTGTTTTTCATTAATACCTGTACTTGCAGCTGATTTAGAAAAAACCTTAACGATTGATGTGCCAATCTCAGGTTTATTTTTAATAGATAAACCGTGAATAGCATCAGCAACTTGTCGCCCATGTCTGTTTGCTGGTCCCGCTAATGGAATTAGTGTTTCCTGTTCAGTAATTTGATGAATAACACTGATAACGTCACCAATTGCATAAATGTTAGAGTCACTTGTTTTAAAATCATGATCCACAACAATGCCTTTATTGGGCCCAACTTTTAGGCCTGCAGCTATGGCTATATCAGAATTTGGTCGAATTCCTGCAGCAATAATAACAGCATCAGCTTGTATTGACATACCATTATCTAAATAAAGAATGTCTCTGCTCACCTTATTTATAGTAGTTCCCGTATTGATACGAACGTCATTTTTTATGAGCTCATTCGTAATCGACTGTGCCATCTCAATATCAAGATTTGGCAATATTTGGTTAGAACGTTCAATAAGATTGACTGAAAAACCTCTCTTAATCAAATTTTCAGTAACTTCTATACCAATAAATCCAGCACCAAGTACCGCAACCGTTTTAATACTCTCATCTAAATGGCTCATAATGTTATCTAAATCAGGGATATTACGTAATTGAAAAATGTTTGATTGAGTATGAAGCCCCTCAATCTTAGGTATTACAGGACTAGATCCTAAAGATAATATTAATTTATCATAATATAGCTTCTCTTGTTGGTCATCATGATTGACAGATATCATCTTATTATCTCTATCAATATGGGTCACTTCACTGTTAACACGTACATCTATATTAAACCTACTTCTTAAATCATCAGCGGTTTGCACAATTAATTGGGAGCGATGTTTAATCGTTTTGCTAATGTGGTAAGGTAACCCACAATTTGCAAAAGAAACGAAAGGGCCTTTTTCGAAGACTATAATTTCATCTTTTTCAGATAGCCTTCGCAGTCTAGTAGCAGCTGACATACCGGCTGCTACCCCCCCCACTATAATAATCCTCATGTTATACCTCTTAGATATACTTTTTTAAAGTATTTTCGATTTCATCTTTAGGATGAAATCCAACAATTTTATCAATGACTTGACCATTTTTCTTAATAATTAACGTGGGGATACCTTGAATGCCTAGTTGGCTGGCAACCTGTTTATTTTCATCGATATTTACTGAGGTAAACTTTATTTTACCGCCTAATTGATTTTCTTCTGATAAGTGTTGTAGTATAGGGTCCATCATCTTGCATGGCGGGCACCAATCAGCACGAAAATCGGTCAAAGTAACCCCTTCTTGTGTTTCATTTTCAAATGTACTATCAGTAATTTCTTTGATTGTTGCACTCATTTCTGCTTTCCTCCAAATATTCTAGGTTTCTATGATTAAGAAAGAAGGTAATATATACCCCCTAGGGTATATATTACCTTCTTTCTTAGTTTTTAGCAATCTCATCAACATGCTCAGAAGTCAATAAATTGGACTATTTTTTTAGTATAAGAGCAATTACTCGCGCCGGTAGATTTGTCCAACACCACGTCAATTCCGGTTACAACCATTCAGGCAACGACCCAGGCTAAACTTGCCGAGCTCCCACGAACAACCCAGCGGCTCGTCAACCCAGATCTTTACTCGGTCTACATGACGACCACACTCAGCCAGTTACAAACTAGTTTGTTGAATAAAATGACGATACTAGCAGATTAACAAACGAACACGCGTAGCAACGACCAAAGCCACTTCTGTACTTAGCGTTCAAATGACCGCTAAGTACAGAAGTGGCTTTAGTTTATATCAAGTAACAGTTAGCTCACTGACCAGTAATTTGATCATGTTCACCCGGGGTCAATATTTTGGTCATCACCGTAATCAAATACGCTTGTTCGCGCTCAATTTCAGTTCCCGGCAATTCCAGCATTAACCGCGCTAGGTAACCGAATAGCTGCGATAACAAACTTTGCAGTATCAAATCATTCGGCCAATCCACAATCAAATGATCTGCTTTTAGTTGATTTATGACACTTCCCATCTGCTTGACCATCTTAGGCGCAATCTGGCTAAGAATCTGTTCGCGTCGTTCGGCGTCAAAAGCTGCCATTTCAAAAATGACCTTTAACTCTTTCACGTTAGCTTTAGCAAATGCAACTCGGTCCGTAAAAATTGCTGTGACGAATGCCTGTAGACTGGGATAACGCTGCCGTAATTCATCCTCTGAAAAATCACTCGCTAAAATTGGCACAATGTGTGCGGCAATTGGTGCTAAGATGGCATCCCGTAAGGCAGCCTTAGTCTTATACCGCCGATAGACCGTCCCCTCCGCAACGCCGGCCCGTTGTGCAATATCACTAGTACTAGTCTGGTCAAAACCCTTTTCAGCAAACAAATCGAGACTTGCCTGGAGGATGGCCCGTTGCTTAGGTGTAATCGTTTCATTCTGACTTAGATCCTGTTGAAAATAATCCCGTATCCGTGGTCGTTCCATATCCTCACACCTTCCGATAACGTTTCATTCCAACAATATTCAACATTGTTAGTACGACCATAAACCCTACTAATATTAACAAATTGACACCAATATCGCCAAGCCCAGCACCCTTTGTCACAACAGCCGTCAACGCATTAGCACCATAGTATAACGGCATGATGTGGGCAATTGCTTGCAACCAACTGGCCATGCCATCGACTGGAACCAACCCAGCAAAAAAGATTTGTGGTACAACAATCAGTGGAATAAACTGAATCATTTGAAATTCTGAGTTAGCAAAGGTGGAAATAAAGATACCCAAGGTCAAAGCCACTAACGCTAATAATAAGTTAGTCAGAAAGACCAGCCAAATACTACCAACTAAGTGAATCTTGAAGACCGTAATTGCAAAAACAACGGTCAGGACAGTCTGAATGATGGCAAAGCCCCCATAACCAATTAGATAGCCCATAATAATTTCACTCCGTCGAATTGGGGTTGCAAGTAGCCGGCTTAGGGTTCCAGTAGTGCGCTCATTCAAAAGTGAAACGCCAGAAATCAAGAACACAAAGAAGAAGACAAAGAAACCGAGAAAGATTGGCAAAAAGTTTTCAAAGAACGTTGAATCACTACTACCATAAATATAATGACTGCTAGTGGTATAGGTCGTCGTTTGTGATTGACTATTTGTTGGCGCCGCAGCACTCGCTGTAGCCTGCCTCAATTGCTTTTGAATTTTAGCCGCCGCAGCAGTATTCCCACTTGCCTGTGCTTGGGCCAAGGCCGTCTTTAGCTTGCTAACCGTTGCCTGTTTTTGCGCCGCGGTCAACTTTTGTAGTGCCACCTGTTGCGTTTGCAACACCTTTTTTTGTGCTTTAGTAGCCGTGACCAACGTTTGAATTTTTAATTTGACCAGTCCGCTTTGCAAAGAAGCTTTGATCAATGACGTATTGGTCGGATTACTATTAGAATACGTGATCGTTAAGTTGCCATCTTTTTGCGTCAAATATCCATCCAAATCATGCTGCTTAATCATCGCTTTTGCCTGGTTACTACTGTAATGGTGAATATCGACATGCTTCGTATTAATGGCTTTGACCACCTGATGATCAACATTGTGAACACCTAAAGTCGCCACTTGAGTCGTGTTATTTTGAAACAAAAAATACATCAACGCCATAATTAAGAGTGGTGCCAAAAACATCAGCGCCAAGGTACGCTTATCACGTAACATTTGCTTAAAAACTCGTCTAACGATTGCCATCGTTCGCATCTTGCATCCGCCCCGCTTTCAAAAAGACCTGTTCGATCGTATCTACTGCATACTGTTGTTTCAGTGCCGCGGGTGTCCCCTCAGCAAGCGCAATCCCGTGCCGAATCAACATGAGATAATCACACCGTTCTGCTTCGTCCATGACATGCGTTGTCACGAGCATCGACTTACCGGTATCCTTGAGCTTATTTAGTTCGGTCCAAATTTGTTGCCGTAATTCTGGATCAATCCCAACGGTCGGTTCATCTAAAATCAATAATTGGGGATCCTGAATCAGGGCGATTGCCAACGACAAGCGCCGTTTCATCCCACCCGAATAGCCACTGACCCGCTTGTCTAATTGGGACGTCAAGTCAACTAATCCGGCTGCATAATCAATCATCTGTGCTAACTTTATTTTTGGAACACTCATCAATTGCCCAAAAAAGGTCAGGTTTTCACGGGCCGTTAGTGTCTCATACAAGGCGTCACTTTGGGCCATATACCCTACTTGTGCCATTACCGCCCTATTGGGCATCACCGTATCCATAACTTTAACAGTGCCACTATCCACAGCTTCCATCCCTAAAATACTCTTGATCAAGGTGGTCTTCCCAGCTCCCGATGGCCCAATCAAGCCATAAATCATTCCAGCCGGCAGTGTCAAATCAATCTGATTAAGCACTTGCTGATGACCAAAGTGCTTGCTGACCTGCTTGGCGATGACATAATCCGTTGCCATTTTAATAACCCTCTTTCTCGAGGTGAGTGTATACTCACTCACTTAATGGCTTTAGTATAATCAGTACATCTCGGTTTGTCAACAGCAAAATGAGTTGTCACTCACTCATTTTATTTCCAGCCCATTTGTCACCGCACTGCAAACAAAAATGCGCCACCCCGTTGTTGGGATGTCGCATTTTAATTAAATATCAGCACTGATATAAGCGTTAGCAATGTTTTAACGATTGTTAATCTTGGTCAGCAATTTTTGTCCTAGCTCATAATCCAACTGACGCTCCGATTCCGGCATCATGTCGCCGCCAGTTGCCCAGACAATGTGGGTGGCGTCTTTGCCAGCAAGCGTGGGAAATTGGGCCATGATGGGGGCGATCGCGGTAAAGCCGGCTGCAGCGGATGGTTCGACCATTACATCTTCAGTATCGACGAGCTTCGTCAAATAACGATATAAATCATCATCTTCAAATGTTGCTGTTCCGAGTAATAGCGTTTGCATCACCTTGCCTGCCAACCGTGATGGCCGGCTAACGGCTAACCCATCAGCGGCAGTCAGGCCATCTAAACCAATGTCTTGAACAGCAATTTTTTCATTCAGCTTGGTCATCATCCCTAAGGTCACGGACGGCACGTGGGTCGGTTCACAAAAGACGGGGTAAATATTGGCTCCCATAATCATCTTGAGGCCAAAAGCGACGCCACTAGGACTGCCACCGACCCCGGCCGGTAAATAAACGACGACCGGGTGCGCAGCATCCATCTTGATGCCTTGTACTTTTAATTGATGTTGTAACCGTACCCCAGCAACAGCGTACCCGAGGAATAAGTCACGTGAACCTTCATCATCAACAAAGTGCGTATGGTCATCCTTGGCCGCGGCGGCACGGGCCACCGGAATCACACTTGAAAAGTCGGTATTTAGTTCCTCAACGGTGACGCCATTTGCCCGCAGTTTATCCTTCTTCCACTGACGAGCATCGTGAGACATATAAACGGTCGTCTTAAATCCAAACGTTGCGGCCATGATGCCCACACTGAGTGCCAAGTTTCCCGTCGATGCAACGATGACGCCGTATTGTGCAAATAACTCGTGATACTTAGCCGTTGCCAAGACACTGTAATCATCCATATACGTTAAATCCGTATGGGCCATGGCTACCTGTTCAGCAAACTTGAGCACTTCGTAAATCCCACCACGTGACTTGATCGAACCCGAAATCGGCAACTGACTATCAGCTTTTAAATAAAGCTGCCCCGCCAATGACTGGTGGTTGAGAACCTCCCATGCTGGTTTCATCTGCTCAAGTGGTAACAATGGTGACTCAATAATCCCATTCATAGCTGCCGTTTCTGGAAAAGCAACGGCCAAAAATGGTGCGAAACGTTCCCAACGTGCGACCGCGTCAAAAATATCGGCCCGCGTTAACGGCAGGTCCGCCCGCTTCCCATAATCTGGGTTCTGCCAAACAATTGGTCGTTTTGCCATCAATTCCTTAATCTGTGGGTGTTCTTCAATCATTACCGTTGTATCCATACTTTCAGGTCCTTTTCATTTAATTGCATCATATTACGTATCGTGAGTTAAAATTATCAGTTTTCGATGGCCGTCTGCATGCGTTCAGCCTATTCCGACCTTCCGAGACTAGGTAACATACTGAAACGTCACCACGATCAGCACAAATGCCGATAAGTCGATATAACACGCACTGAGCCAACAAGCCTCCCCCAACCCGACCCTTTCAACCGAACCTAAGTTAGTGGCTTTTCTCTGAATCTAACGATTTTTAATCACAACTCATGTTAGATAATATGACATCGCCTTCGTCCATCATTTAACCATATTTGATACTTAGAAACAATCTTTAGGCACTGATTAACAATAATTGTTGATTAGCCAATCAAACAAGCTAATAAGGCAATCGAAAAACGACGTTCAAAGTTCACTCACTTTGAACGTCGTCTTCAATTAGTGGTTATTAATTGACTAATAATCGTCGTTCGAACTGCATAATCATTCAGTAGTCTTCTAGCACAACGAGTTTCCTACTTCAAATCGGCCCCATTCGTCCGAATCACTTTTTGATACCAGTAGAACGAATCCTTCTTCGAGCGCTCTAGTGTCCCGTTACCTTCATCGTCCTTGTCGACGTAGATAAAACCGTAACGTTTCGACATCTGACCAGTTCCAGCTGAGACCAAATCGATACACCCCCACGGCGTATAGCCAATCAAGTCGACCCCATCTTCGGTAACGGCCTTGATCATTTCACTGATATGAGCGCGTAAATAGTCAATCCGATAAGGATCATGAATACTACCATCGGCTTCGACTTTGTCGCGGGCACCCAACCCATTCTCAACAATCATCATTGGCTTGTGATAGCGGTCTTGTAACCAATTCAAAGAATACCGCAAACCTTCTGGATCGATTGGCCAGTCCCATTCGCTCGTCTTCAAATATGGATTATCAACGGCTTCGGTCCCGACAAAGTGGTAACTTGGGTTATCATCCTGAGCGGCGACCGTGTTGGAATTATAGTAACTAAAGCCAATATAATCAACGGTGCCTTCCTTCAAGACTTGGCGGTCTTCGGCCGTGATATCAGGGCGGAAACCAGTCTGTTTGAAGTAAGCTTCCATATTATTTGGATAATAGCCCCATGATTGTACGTCTGCAAACCAATAACGCTGCTGCATAGCCTTTTCAGCTTGCATGATATCTTGTGGCTTAGCAGTTGCAGGATAAATCGGTGTCATGTTGATCATATTGCCAATCTGGAAGTCGGGATTAATGGCATGGCCAATCTTAACGGCTAGCGCACTGGCAACGACTTCATAATGAGCAGCTTGATACATCAAAGCTTCAGCGTCAGGATCATCGGGCTTCAACACTAAACCAGAATCCGTCGCCATCAGGAATTGGTTCGTATAAGTCGTCTGATTATTAATTTCGTTGAAGGTCATCCAGTACTTAACCTTGTTCTTATAGCGTTTGAAGACCGTTTCAGCGTAGTGCACGAAAAAGTCAATGACTTTCCGCGAACGCCAGCCACCATATTCCTTAACTAAGTGGTACGGCATTTCAAAGTGGGCCAGCGTGATCACTGGTTCGATACCATATTGCCGGCAAGTATCGAACATATCATCATAGAACTTCAAACCCGCTTCATTGGGTTCTTCTTCATCACCATTTGGAAAAATCCGCGTCCAGGCGATCGATGTCCGAAAACACTTGAAGCCCATCTCAGCAAATAGCTTGATATCTTCCTTATAGTGACCATAAAAGTCGATGCCTTCATGGTTCGGGTAATTCTTACCCGCAATCACACCATCCGTGATTTCACGAGGAACACCGTTGGCACCGGCAGTCATGACATCAGCCACACTGACCCCTTTGCCACCAGCTTGCCAGCCGCCTTCTAGTTGATGGGCTGCGACCGCCCCACCCCATAAGAAATCAGATCGTAAACCACTCGTTGTTGCCATGCATTATCATCCTTTCACTATAAATCTTTACCATCACTCGCAATAACTTGTTGGAACCAGTTAAAGGAGTCTTTCTTAGAACGGTCAAAACTGCCTTGACCATTATCATCGGCGTCAACATAAATGAATCCATACCGTTTCGCCATTTCACCAGTACTTGCTGAGACCAAATCAATACAGCCCCACGGTGTATAGCCAATCAGATCAACACCATCTAATACGACCGCTTGTTCCATCGCCAAGATGTGATCACGGAAGTAACTGATCCGGTAGTCGTCATGTACACTCCCGTCGGCTTCCTTCTTATCGTAAGCACCAAAGCCATTTTCAACAATGAATTGTGGTAAGTGCCACCGATCTTGCATCCAGTTCATCGCATAGCGCAACCCAGTTGGATCAATTTGCCAGCCCCAATCAGACTTCTCAACGTAGGGGTTCTCAACAAAGTCATCGGGTTCCTTGAAATCGTAATCACTGTCACCGTCACGACCCTTTGTAACAAATGACATGTAATAACTGAAACCAACGTAATCCACCGTACCAGCCTTTAAAGTTGCCAAGTCAGCAGCGGTAATATCCATATCGAAGCCCTTGCGTTCAAAGTACTTCGGTAACCACTTTGGATATTCACCGAGACAGTGGACATCCCCGAACCAATACCGTTTTTGCATGGCCCGTTCCGCCATCATCACATCCGCTGGTTTAGCTGTTAGTGGATAGATTGGACACATCGCGACCATACAGCCGATTTGAAAATCAGGATTGATTGCGTGGCCCGCTTGCACAGCTAGGGCACTCGCTACTAATTCATAATGAGCTGCTTGATACATCGCCTGTTCCCAATTGTCATCCTTGCTAAGTTGTAGGCCGGAATTTTGTAACAATGGGTGCGGATCACTCCAAGCTGTTTGGTTATTGATTTCGTTGAAGGTCATCCAATACTTGACCTTATCCTGATAGCGCTTGAAGACAGTCTTCGCAAAATGAACAAAGAAGTCGATCATCTTACGGTTGCTGAAACCACCATAAGCCTTCACTAAGTGGTATGGAATTTCAAAGTGTGACAGGGTCACAACGGGTTGGATGCCATGCGATAATAAATCATCGAATAAGTCATCGTAAAACTTCAAACCAGCTTCGTTAGGCTCGCTCTCGTCACCATTCGGGAAAATCCGGGTCCACGCGATTGACGTCCGGAAACACTTAAAGCCCATTTCTTCAAATAATCGATCATCTTCTGAATAGCGATGATAAAAATCATTGCCCCAGTGATTAGGATAGATTTCACCATCTTTGACGCCATCCGTGACTTTACGGGGAACCCCGTTACGTCCGGCTGTCATTACATCGGCAATGCTAACGCCCTTGCCATCAACATCCCAAGCGCCTTCTAATTGATGGGCCGCGACCGCGCCACCCCACAGAAAATCTTTGGGCATTTTGTATCCTTTTGTCATGAACTAATTCCCTCCATTAATGCTGCTCAGGCTATCCCTGAGTTACAGTCTTTGTTACCTTAACTAACGAAAAGCGTGTAACCGCCACGTCACCGTTGTTAAGCTGTCTGCCATTATAAGCGACCACGGCATGAATGAAAAAACAAGCCCAGACCAACACCAGCAGGTATTTGCCTAGGCTCAAATTAATTAACTACTTCGCCTCATCGGCAGCTAAACGCCGATAAACGTCTACAACTTCACCAGCTAAGTCGCGGAAGGTGATGGCATTCATGATGTGATCTTGTGAATGTACTAATAACAATGACACGTGGGTATGTTCCCCTTGTGCTTCCGCCGTTAACATTGAGGTTTGTGAATTGTGTGCTTCGGTTAGAAAGTTATCTGCTTCCTTTAACTTGGCATCAGCGGTTTCAAAGTCGCCTTCCTTAGCAGCTTTAATTGCTTCGAAAGCGGAACTCTTTGCATTACCACCATTAACGATCAAACCCATAATGGTTTCGAGACTTGCTTCAACTTCTTTTGTTTGTTCTTCTGCCATTTACCCTCATCCTTTTAGCATTTATTCGTGTGCATCACAATCAAAATGCCACCGGCCGCGATTGATCTACCTTAGGCTGGTAGCACTTACAATTTAATGATTAGTTTGCTTTTGCAATTGATGCTTCGGCTTCCTTTAAAACTTTTTCGCCGTTCATCATGCCGTAGTCTTGCATGTTGATAACTTCAACTGGAATATCAACGCGCTTTTGGAAATCACTTAACATATAACGAACTTGTGGTCCAAGCATTAAAATGTCAGGATTCTTTTCAGCTAACTTCACATCAGCGTCACTGGCAGCGGTTGCAAAAATATCTGCATCAATGCCTTCTGCTTCCGCAGCCTTTTGCATCTTTGAAACTAATAATGACGTTGACATCCCAGCGGCACATACCAACATAATTGTTCTTTCAGCCATAATAAACACGCTCCTAGATTGTTTTAAATTTATATGTTACAGCGGTTGCTTTAATAAACCGCTTTCATTACAATTAGAATTATAAGTCATGGGTACAAATTTGACAAGCCTTATTAATCAGATATCTGCAATTTATTTGATTTGTACCCACAAATTATTAAATAACAACTTAATATTCGAAAGAAGTGAACACCATGTATCGTGACATTGCAACCAAACTCGTTGCCGCCATTCAAGACGGCATTTTTACCGTCAAACTCCCCACGGAAGCCCAGTTAATGGAACGTTACCAAGCCAGCCGCAACACCATTCGCAAAGCGATTGACTTGGTGTACCAGCAGGGGCTCCTGCGTCGGGTTCAAGGCAGTGGCTATTATATTACTAATATTCAGCTTCAACATAAAACGGTAGTGAATCTGTCAGCACGCTCACTCTTCAATAGTCATGTCCACCCACGGACTTTAACTTCCAAGATTCTGACTTTTGATACGATCCACGGCGATAGTGCCCTGAGCCGCAAACTCAACATTCCCGTCGACGAAGAACTGTATCGTATCATTCGCCTCCGCTACTGGCACGACCAACTGTATTGTTTGGAAAAGGCCTACTACTTACGCTCTGTCGTCCCCTATCTATCGACCGAAGCTGTCAATACGTCAATTTGGGACTTCATCAACGAAGCTTACGGCATCGGGATTGCTAACAGTGATGATTATCTTTCACTCACCAATCTTAACAAGGAAGAGGCCGAACTAATGAATTTGGCACAGGGCGCAACTCACTTGGCCTTGGATTCTTGTAACTATTATAAGAATAATGGCTTACTAGATTTTTCTCACACCATCTTTGTTTATCCCGACCTTGCATTGTATTTTCATACGACAAATCTTGCAAATAATTAATTTATGG
>SKEZ01001433.1_pt1 | contig 13194 bp, 17 predicted proteins | sample 4843881 | NCBI WGS metagenome assembly SKEZ01 (sample SAMN11008796, study PRJNA524170) | human gut metagenome | isolation source: fecal sample from pouch patient p1, p46 | place: Israel: Tel-Aviv | reverse complement strand
AGGTCTTGCCAGCCTTTTGGGGACATCAACACCTTGGGGCGCTGGCATTGGTGCTGGTATCGGATTGCTTGGCTCGTTGTTTTAAGGGGTAATCATGGCTACTTGGCAACAGGGTATTAATTCTGGTGGTTTTCTGGCTGGCATCGGTACGCAAAATGAGAATGCGCCAAAGGCAAGCGACATTAACGCAACGCTTGGTATGATCCGCGAAAACAATGAACTGGCTCGCTCAGGTGCAAATAACGTTGGCCTGACCGCGTTACGTGGTCTGGCTGGAGTTGCTGATATTTACAATCAGGAACAGCAACAGAAAGCTATTAGTGCGTTCAATAAGGTTCACGCTGATGCATGGGCTTCTGGTGATCCATCGGGACTATTTAAGTTTGCCCAGGAAAATCCAGCGTTTGTTGCACAGGCACAACAGGCGATTTCCGGTCTTAATGATCAGCAACGCAACGATATGGGCGATTTAGCCATGAGGGCTAACGTCGCTCTTTCTCAGGGACCGGAAGCCTACAGTAAATTCATTACTGACAACAAGGACAGGTTAAATCGCGTGGGGGCGAATGCTGACTGGATGATTCAGACAGGTATTCAGAATCCAGAGCAGCTATCACACATGCTGACTACTATGTCTCTCGGTGCGCTTGGACCAGAAAAGGCGTTTGCTGTTCAGGATAAGATGGTTGGTCGCCAACTTGAGAAAGGGCGATTGGATGAAAGCATCCGTCAGGCTGACATGGAGAATGCGAGAGGATGGGCAAATATCCAGAACGCTCAACTAGACAGGGCTCAGCGGGCACAAATGCACTCAGATGAGATGGGATTGAAGCTAATGGAGCTGGGGCAAAAAGGTAAGCCGTCAGCAGACTTAATTAAGGGATTAAATTCTGACATTACCAATTTTGGCAAAAATTATAACTCTGTCAGAGCGGCGGCAAACTCTCTGCAAGCCCTTAGCAAGGTAAATACTGGCGCTGCCCAACTTGGGATTATCTTTAATTACATGAAGTCTCTCGACCCTCAGTCAGTTGTTCGCGAAGGTGAACAGGTTCAGGTCATGCGCTCTGATGGCATATGGGGGCAGATAAAAGGATATGTAGACCAGCTTAATGCAGGGAATGGCTTGTCACAGGAAGCGAGGGATAACATTGTTAACGCAGCAAAAATTAACGCCAACGCTATGGGGCAGCAGTTTAACCAGCAGGTAGACGAATATCTGGATACGTATGGAGATACTATTCCTCAGGGGCTGAAAAAAAGCTTAGGGAGAAGGAAGGCCAAGCTATTTGACGATGTCCCAGCGCAGCCTACACCACAAGGTGGTAATGGGCAGACAAAAGCTGCGCCAAGTGGGATATCAGAAGGCGCGACGGCAACGAACCCTAAAACTGGTCAGAAACTCATTTACAGGAACGGACAATGGCAACCGATGTAGGTTTACCCGAAGGCTTTGTTCTCGATAATCAGCCTGATAACTCACAGCTTCCTGATGGTTTTGTGCTTGATGCCCAACCAGAACAGCAGCAATCACCTTTGGTTTCGCCAGAGGAAAATTCCAGACAGGAAAATGTTGTTAATAATGCTAACGGTTTCGACCGTTTTATGTATGGCGTTCTCAGTGGATTGATGGATGTTGGTAAAGGTGTTGGCCTGTTTCAGGATATGACACCAGAAGAGCAAGCCGCAATTCAGTCTCTACAGCAGAAGTTAGCGGCAAAACCATCAACCGCACAAGATGTTGGTGAGTTTGTTGGACAAGCAGCGCCATTTGTTAGTGGTGGTGGGATTATTTCTCAGGTTCCGAAAGGGGCGGCAAGGCTGGCTGCCGCCGCAGGGCTTGGTGCTGGAGAAGGGGCTATTGTAGCCAATGGAACAAATAGCGATGTTGCTTCTGGAGCTGCTATTGGCGCTGTGGCTGGCCCTGTAGCAGAGATTGTTGGTCCAGCGCTTGGGAAGATTGCAGGAAAAATTAAAAATAGTGCCGGAGATATTTATCGCTCATCCGTAGGGATGGGTAGTAAATCATCTAAAGCAACGTTAAAGAAAGCTGCTGGCGCAATGGACAATAAATTTATCGGCGGGCAACGAGCTATTCAAGATTTCGCCGATGAAGTTAATCCTGATTTTAACGCGATAAATGCTATTCGTGAGCTAGAACTGGAAAATTATGCCACTCCAGGCATGATCTCTAATAATCCTGCTGTCAGGGCTCTTGATAATGCAGTGGCAAGTCTCCCTGGAACAGAGATTAGTGAGGCGCATAAGCGTTTTATTACTGAATTAGGAAGAAAAGCTGATGAAATGATAACTTCATTTGGGGGAAGCCTTGATAAGCAACTGGTTTCTGACAGGCTTGCAGATAATTTTGATAAAACCATTTCATCATTACAAAATCAGTCAGATAACATCTACAACAAAATTGCCGAAAAGGTTCCTGTAAGAGACCGGATTGAGGCAACTAATACATTGAATTTTTTAGAGGATTTTGCTGATGATATAGGTGGAATTGATGAATTATCTCCAATAATGAAGCGGACATTGAACCGACTTGATCCAAACACCTTGCCAACGTATGGGCGTTTAGATCTCGCTAGAAAGCAGGTTGGGCAAGCTATTGGCAAAGGCTCTGGCCCATTCAAGGATGAAGAAACAGGTGTTCTTAAAAAGTTATATGCGGCTATAACAGATGACCAACAGGCTGTCGCAGAAAAATATGGCGCAGGGGAGTTATGGACGCTTGGTAAGGAGTTGGTAAAAACACGAAAATCCATTGAAGATGATGCCGTAACCGTTTTGGGTAGAAAACTTCAGCAATCAGCAATTCCAAAAGTTGAAAGTGCCGTTGTTAATATGGCAAAAGGAAACGGTGGTGACTTTAGGCAATTAATGAAGTCAATTCCAAAGGATATGCGGCAGGAAGTTGCGCTCACCTCAATGAATAAAGCATTTACCAGCTATGCTAAATCACCAGGCCAGCAATTAGGGGTTGATGGATTTGTAAAATGGTATAACGGAATGTCACGCAATGGGGCCAATATGAAGGCTCTCCGTGATGCTATTGGCACAGATGCATCAAAGCGCCTTGATACGATTTATCAAGCAGCCAAGGCTATGAATAGACTCAATACTGGTAAGCAGTATGCTAGCAGCCTTGTGGATCAGCAAGTTAATAACTTTCTGAAAGAAAAGGGTAGTCTCGCAAAAATTTATGGAATAGCCTCAAAAGCTGCTGCGGCGGAAGGTATTACAAGCTTATCTGGTCTTCCTGGTGTAGGTGCAACAGGGGTGATAACGTCAGCATTGATGTCAGGGAAAACAAGCAGGATAAAGGCTGCTGATGCTCTACTGTCTTCTCCTGAGTTTAAATCAATGCTATTTCGCCTGCAAAACGCACCAGTAGACAGAGCAGAAGTGAGACGCGTAATAGAAAGGAAACTGATGCAATCTGGGGCATTTAAGAGATGGGAGAAAACCTTATCAACAGATGAAGCAAAAACCATTGCCCGCACGGGGATTATTACATGGCTCGCTAGTGACAGTTAGTCAACTTTGGTTATTTTGCCTTCTTTTTCTTGATGAACTTTGCATCCATCATCTTTTGATAGCCAAACTAAAAACTTTAAAACCTTAAACACAAGTACGGCTACTGCAATGAAAGCACCAATTGCAATTATTGCTAGCGAAATTATTTGCATTGGTGCTTTTAATGCAGGGAAAATAGTGTAAATGATCGCGAAAACAGTAATTATGAGGAACCATCGCTTCACACCAACCTCCTTAGTTTTGAGCAGGATACCATGAAAAAAGTTAACATTGGAAACGTACCAAAAATGCTCGTTCCGCTCTTTGAGAGCGGTACAATTGTGTTTTGCAGAGACTTTCCAGAATGGCAACGCCTGCATCAAAAACTTGGCGTGGACGTGCAGGACTCGGATGCCAACGGAGCGTCTCATACAATGAGCAGCGAGAATGGTGTTTTGCATGTGATAGGTGTGTTCAATGGCAAACTATCTACTATTGCCCATGAGTGCGCTCACATGGCATTCGATATCTGCTCAAGGGTCGGCGTTGATGTTGAACCAGGAAGAGCCAACGAGACTTACTGCTACTTAATGAGCAGGCTTGTTGAGTTCTGCGAGCGACATATCAAAAAGCCGGAGTGACCCGGCTTGATTATTACTTTTTGCTGTCTGGAGTTCGCTTATCTAATACCCAGCCATGACCTGGCTTTGTTGTTGGCGGAAGCCTTTCGTTGTCCTTGACGGTGGCAAAATTGTCTTTCTTACCTCCGCGCGGGCCAACTTCTTGGTATATTCCGCCGTTTTTTCCTGTGTTTTCACCTGGTTTTTTCGCCATGATATACCTCAACATGCACCCGTTATTGGGCGATTAAATATTGATCTCATTTTATGAGTAGTCAATATGGTCCAAAAAAGGCAAAAATTAACCCACCGTCAGGTGGTTTTTTTGTTTAGCAGTTCTCTCAACTTTTCGTTCTGCTCTCTGAACTTTTCCTGTATTTCTTTTTGCATGGCGATAACCTGGGCTTGAAGTTGAACTAGCGCATCAACATTTAGCGGAACCGAGACGCTGTTGATTTTATCTGCTATTTCCCCGAGTGTATTTTCTGCATTCAAGGCATCTTCCAGTATCTGAACAATCTCTGAGTTCATTGATCTGCCGTTACGTTTGGCTCGTTCAGCTATAGCATCCCGCATTCCTGCAGGAAGCCTGATATTGAACCTATCCATTTCATGACTAGGGAACTTGCTCATATGACCTCAACGTAAAGATGTTCGCTAAACAATAGCACCAACTTGACATCAAAATAAATGGTGTTAAATTGGTTCTAGAACCAAGTTGGTATCATTATGGGAGGATTACTTATGAAAGATGTGCTTTACACAGGTCGTAAAAGTCAAAGTTTCCAGCTTCGTTTGCCAGCGCGAATGAAGGAGGAGATTAGACGTGTTGCTGAAATGGATGGAATTTCTATCAACTCTGCGATTGTGCAGCGACTGGCTAAAAGCCTGAGAGAGGAAAGAGCTAATGCCCAGTAAAAATAGTGAAGCCCGGCAGTGCGCGAACACAAACCGGGCCTCTATGTCAGTAACCGTATGCAAGGAAACTAACATGAATATTGTAACAAAATCAGATTACAACTTCCACGGAGTTGAGTTGGTGCCCACCCGTGATATGCATGGTGTTTGGTTTACATCATCTAATATTGCATCTGCACTTAAATACGCAAATAGTCGTGCAGTAACAATGATTTATAACAAGTATAGCGACGAGTTTAGCGCCGGAATGACTCAGGTACTCGAAGTGAGTACCTCAGGAAATTATCGCAAAAAAGTGCGAGTTTTCTCACTACGCGGTGCCCACCTAATCGCGATGTTTGCTCGCACTCCTGTAGCAAAAGAGTTCCGCCGCTGGGTGCTGGATATTTTGGATCGGCAGGCAGAATGCTCACCGATTGCAAAACAGTTCACTGACGAAGAGCTGGTTAATCTCTGCTACTTACAATTGTGGATGGAGAAGAGTCAACAAATGTGCAAACACATCTACCCAGGAATGAAGCAAATTGGTTCTGAGCTTTCTGGAAGGATTTACGATATTGCATATGAGACTCGCTACATGTCAGAAGAAACCAAGAAATCACTTCTTCGTGAAATGAAGAATCTTGATACCAACAATTTTGTCGTAAAGAAAGCTCAGCCAATGCTGGAAAAACTGCGCGGCGAGGAATGGATTCATTGATTGGTGCGCCGTCCGGCGCAAAAAGAAAACCGCCAGTGTGCTGCTGGCGGCCTATGTCACACCCTTACTACCACATAAGGAATACCTAATGACTTTTAAGAATGTAGCAAACATCGGATCCGTTGTCACGGATAAAACCATTGACAGCCAAAGTCTTCTGATGATGGTTAATGAAGCTCGCAAGTTATGTGGAGAGCCATCAGTACGTAACAACAAATTCATCGAGAAAATTGAGGATGAATTGGAAGGCGAGACCTACACAAAAAGTGTAGGTCGGAAAAACGGGGCTGACATTGATGTTATCTCCATGACTATCAAGCAGGCGCTTCGTGTTGCTGCTCGCGAATCTAAAGCAGTTCGCCGAACACTTGTAGACAAACTTGAAAGTATGCAGGAAGAGCACATTAAAAGCGGTAAATCAGCGAGTGGACTTGTTGAGTATCGTCAAGCGCGAACATTGAAAATGACGGTTGAAGCTGTTACCAATCTGTTCGATCTGATGCCAAATCTTGCGCCGGAGGCAAAGCAGACAGCGGCAGCAAGTATAATCAACCCGCTCGTTGGTTTTAATGCAATACCTCTTCCGGCAATAGAAGAGCATTACTACTCAGCAGGGGAGGTTGCAGAGCAGCTTGGAGTAACGGCCAACAATATTGGTCGCATTGCTAACGCAAACAACCTCAAAACTGAGCAGTACGGGAAGTTCTTCCTGGATAAATCTGCGCATTCCAGCAAACAGGTGGAAGCGTTCCGCTACAATGAGGAAGGTGTTAAAGCACTACAACACCTGCTACATGGGAGTAATGTTGCATAATGGCAAAGAAAAAATATGGCATTATGCCGCCAAGAATCAAAGGAAGAGCCAGGGTAAAAGGCGATGCTGGAAGGTATCACATTCTTGGAGTTCTGTGGCATGAGAGAGCTTTAATTTTAAGTAGACCTCATGGGTACATTGAAAAGGTATCTATAGATAGAGTAGAGATTCTTCCCCTTACACCTGAAGAAGAAGAAACGTACGGACTTTTTGATAACTAACCAACTAAACCCGCTTAATCGCGGGTTTTTTCTTTTCTAAGGATATCAGCCGCAACTTCTTTTACTCGCTCCGAGATTAATGAGGCCAATCTCTCTTCTTCATCACGATACCCGCTTACAGGTGATGGTTTGGAGAGTGATTCTTCCATCGTAGCCACAATTTCGGAATTGATAGACCTGTTATTCATTTTTGCACGCTGCTTAATCTTAGCGTGCAACTCGTGCGTAAGCCTCAAGTGGAACTGCGCCTCGTCGTATTTGCTGTACATCATCAATGCCTCACCAAATGGGTGGAATGGCATCGTAAGACCTACTGTACAAATCAACAATCGTACCGTTTCGGTATGTAACAAATGCTCGCCGTAGCCATGCTGCGGCGATTCATTGTATCTGGAGCAAATTAAATGACAGACATTACAGCCAATGTTGTAGTGAGTATGCCTTCGCAACTCTTTACTATGGCTCGTTCTTTTAAAGCCGTAGCCAATGGCAAAATTTATATCGGTCAGGTTGACACTGACCCGGTAAATCCTGAAAACCAGATTCAGGTTTATGTAGAGAACGAAGACGGCTCTCACGTTCCTGTTTCGCAACCAATCATCATTAACGCTGCTGGTTATCCTGTATATAACGGACAGATTTCCAAGTTCGTAACTGTGCAAGGCCATTCTATGGCTGTTTATGATGCGTATGGTTCGCAGCAGTTCTATTTTCCGAATGTGTTGAAGTATGACCCTGATCAGTTGCGTCAAGAACTTGAAGGTCAAGATGGTTATAAATTAATTCCGTCAATACCTATTCCTGTCTGGATTGGAGATGGTGACATTCGCGGCTGGGGTGCGAAGTGTGATGGTGTAACCGATGACAGCGGCCCCATAGCTCAGGCTATTTCCGATACTGGAGGAAACATTGTCATACCAGGCGATATATTTGTCAGCACGCATATTCTCGTAAAGGACAAAACCAGTCCAGTTATTGAGTTCCGTAATGGAGCAAAGGTTACTATCGGTACTGATTTCATATTTGCTGATGCATATCGTGGGATTATCGTTTTTGATGGCTGCTCAAATCCAAAGATTCTTGATGCTACTATCATCGGAGCTAAGATTGATAAATTTAATGGTGGTGTTGACCCCATTCAGGATGGTGATGCTGGTATAGAATATATGAATTGCACAGGTATATGTTACACCGCTAACCCTAAAGTAATTGATGTAAAGACATGGGGTATAATACATATAAATATCGAAGATTATCATGTTGAAAATCCAGTAATAAGGAACTGCCAGGTTCAATCAGGAGTTGGAGGAACAGGTGTAAGAACAGCATTAGTAACAAACCCAATAATGGATGATATCGGTCTTTATGGCGTAGAAATTGAAACTATAAATTCAAATACGCTTAGCTCAGTAATTGGTGGGGTGATTAGGAACTCAAGAAATGCTGTGGCTATTGTTAATAATAGCGACAACATTAATGTAAATGGAGTCATGGCGGTTAATTGTTTTAATGGATTTTCGTCAGAACGAGCACCATCAGATGCAGCAACGACACCAGAAAATGTTACATTCGTAAATAATAATGCTGTGTCATGCAAAACATCATACTCACTAGTATATGTGAATAACAACTCTATTTCTGAATGCAGCAGCACAAGGATGGATACTGAATACTTTGCTCGCACCAGTTCTTATGACAGGGTGTATAAAATGTCAGGCGGCATAGCTTACTGCCCAACGAGAGAAGGAGAAACTTCGCCATCAATTGGTAGTGTTATTGAATTTGATAATGGTGTGCAAAAAACAATTGCCAGTATTGAACCAAATATAACTGACCCACAGTTCGGCACATTATATGGATTCACTTGCACTGAACCATTAACAGAAGATTATCTGCGGAGATCATTTAAACGATATGTTGAAGTGGTGACAGTTAAACGTGGAGTCGTCATGTATGGTGGAAGTGGAAATGCCGTGAAAAACTCAACTTTTAAAGATGATACTGATATCCTGGTAAGTTTTGGAAGTCATGACCGTATTCAGTGGTCTAATAATTATGTAAAATCTGCTGCTAGATACTTTACCCAAGCAAGCCCTGGAACTGTATCTGGAGCCATCCATATAGATACCCATAACTGTGATAATATCGGATCGTGGGGAGACATAGAAAAGATGGGGCCAGCCCTGAAATCGAAAAGGACATATGCATTTAAGGGTGGAGATACGCATGCTCTAACACAACAACAGAACGCTATACCCATAGACGATGGTTTTATCGGTAAAGTTCGATGTGCTATCAATGCTGGACAGACAACAACTGGAGCAATAGTATTGAAAATAAACAATACTCATGCGATTATTGATTCATTTTCAGGAACACCTTTACGTGGAACATCTAATCTTACCGCTCCAATAGGTGTTTCAGGTGCGGCTATAGTTCAACTTACCGATACCGTAGGAGATCTTATTGCATCAGGTTATGCAATTGAACTAGAAGGTGCATTTAAATAGTATTATTAATCTGGGGTGGGAATCCCACCCAGTATTAATAATTACCTAATTAAAAAAACTGAACCGTAATTATGTGATATCCACTTAGTTATTTTGTGAGCAACGAACAAACAAATTGATACATAAAAACAGGCGGTTATAGTATTTGTTATGCTCAACTGAAGGCCGATAGCAGTCAATACCATCGGTATTATCATTTTAAGCGATGTCTCTATACCACAAAGATTCAGGCTATTTCTGCCAACCGAGTTTATTGTAGTTGATTTGCAAACAATCATTGCAATAAACACATTGAATAAAACTAATGTTAAAGGTTCAATAATAAAATTGAGAGTCCAAAACCACTTTGTCAAAGGCAATGATGGAAACGCATGTTGAAAAAACCAGAAATAGAAATGCGATTCATTGAAGTACGTATATGATGCGATCAATGTTAAAATAACAATCAATGGATAAAATATAAACTTAGTATCGCGAGGGTTTATTTTGCAAACCACTGGGAATAGTATTCTTCCTGCCGCCATTAACCACCAGTAAGCCATTGCTGAATCGATATTCATAAACCACATTGGAGCGCTGAGTGGATTTTTATCTAAATAGTATTGACTTACTATAAAACTTGACAGTGATACTGCCAATACCAGATACTTGTTTTTTAAAATTTTAAATGAGAAGTAATCAAATACACATATGACAAATAAACAGTTAATAAACCACATCCCACCAACATACTCATCATTTCTCACACCATAAAGAATATGTGTGAAAGCCTCAAAAAATTCAATGACGTCGGTGAATTCAAATAAAAAACCGGCTTGCGCCGGCTCTCTCATCTTTCTGTCTACCCATGCTGATATCGATGGCGGATGCACCTTTTCAATAGCAGCGCGAAGTACAGCTGTACGTGCCAGTTTGTCGGTAATCTCAGGAAATCGCTTCTCTGTCTTCGGTACGTTAACAGCAACATTAGTAGAATCCGCACTGGCGAACGGATACATACCAAGAACTCTCACGTCGAGCATTCGAAGACCATGAATTTTCACTTTCAAATTACGATTGATATAAAGTTCAGTGAAAACTTCATCCATTCTCTGTTCCCACCATTTAGAGCGTATGTGCCTGTGTGGGCCGCAGCATCCAATCGCCACCCATTCAAATTTGCCAGAAAGGCGTAAAAGACGTTCAATTGATTCGTCGGTATGCCAGACAGGAACCGCTTTTGATTTTAGCCAATCAGGAACACACTCAATCTGCTCGTCGTTTTCTGCCTCTGTCCCTTCGATAACGTCAGGTATAAGAAACCATTCAATTCTGCTGAACCACTTCCCAACAAAGTCGTAGAATTTTGCTCGTCTCTTACTCCAGTCTACCGGAGTGCCTTTCTTTAATGCTTTCATCCAGTCGCTAAAAGCGCCGTTATCAAGGCGTATATCACAAGGGAACATGGCAATCTTTTTCATCTGCTCTGGTCTGGCAAATGAAACAAAAGCCCCACCATCACGGTAAAGGGCTTTAATCAGCATATCTGTAGGGGCATGCTCATCCCCCCATATTGGGCTGCCGTGAAAGTGGATGGTCATATTATCCCCATATAAAAGAAATCCCCGCGAGTGCGAGGATTGTTATTGTCTTTGCTTCGTGCATTTGTCGCACTTTCGGCACCATCCAGATAGGCACATCCGTCCGCAATTAACACATATAGGCCACATCATTTTTCCTCTTTTGGTTTATGAATCTGAATGGTCATGCCGCTTTGAGTGGTGACTACAATGACAGAACCTGGCTGAAGACTGTTAAGATTGAATGCTTCGTAAAACGAATCCAATGCCAGTGCTTTTTTATTCTTTCGGTTCCACCAACGCCATCCCTTGCTACAGGCTTCACTGACAATCCACTGTCCACTCCTGTAAGCCATATAAAACCAGATGAGCAAAACTTGAAGGAATGCTATCCAGTCAATGATCGTATATTCCGCGAAGGAGTCCATCACTTCACCTCCTGCGCCGTTTTGATGATTGCTGCCAGACAATTCTTGCAAGGAACAAGCAGCGTCCCCTGCTCAATGCTCAACAGCGCGTGCTGAGCATCCTGAAACAACCAGTCTGAAAATTGTGGCGCATGTCCGCACCACGTTTCTATTTCATGCTTTGCAAGTTTAACTCCCTCTCGATAGTCATATTTGATGATGTGCTTGCTCACGACTTCACCTCCTGTTTCGGCGCTGCTGGCATTTCACGCCAGTGCGTAACTGAGTGCGGATCCGGATATTCGGTGCCATCATCCCAGCGATTGCCATTCCACATTGCAGACCACATCTCACCGTCTTCATACATGACCATTACCGGAATTAACTTATCCGGCATTCGCTCACTACAGCTTATCCAACCATCCGGAGTTACCGGAGGGTTGCCAGCCTGAACAGTAGGCATATCAGGACCTTTGCGAATCGCCCTGGCAAGATCGATTGGGTCGTCGTACAACCAGTCACCTGTTTGCGGATGATTGGCTTCTGCCAATTGTGCAGCCCACTCCAGGCCGTCTTTGTGTCCTCGCAGATAGTCCAGCGGTAACTCATCACTATTACTTACAGGTTCGGACTGAAGCATGGCGGCGCGGCAGGATTCTGGAGGCGTGAACCCGATTACCTGATCGCCCTCAGTAACGAGGCGAATCAACATAGCCAGGTTATCAACGATCTCACCTTCAACATTAGCCCACTCCTCGCGCCCTTCGGTGTAGTGAATCACCGCCTTTATCACCTCCCCGCTTTCCTCTGCCACTTTGTTCAGCACGTAGTTTGGTTGCGGAAATTTACGCATCGCTTTATCAGCTCTAACCATGGCTGAAGATACCAGAGACGAAAAATAATCTTTGGCTGGCTGCGGTAACTGTGGTGCAGCCAGTGATTCCAGTTCTGAGATTTTCTGCTCTGCACTTGCCGATAAAGCAAGCTGCTTCTCAGCAACCGCCTGCCACGCTGATGATTCCTGTCTCCACTTATCCAACTCATCCAGTAGTGTCAGTACGTTTTCTGGTCCGGTCAGAAATTTGAAGGCGTTGAGCGCATCAATATCCACACCGTAATCTTTAAGTTCCTGTTCACTTAACAAATCATCATCAGCTGGCAACATTAACAGGCGTTCCATTGCTGGAATTGCACGTTCCGCCGCCTCACGCAGTGCCTGATAATCAATCTTGCTCACTGGTTGCCCTCCTTCATAAAAATAATCCAGTGGGTCTTGTCACCCTTTCCTGTTCGTTGACCGATAACAGGCTTTCTGTCGGTCAGTGCCAATATCTGGCGAACAGGTATTTGCGTTTCATTCCATTTAAAAATCAGAACGCCGTATGGACGCAACACACGAAAGGCTTCTTTAAATCCCTGCCGCAAATCATCACGCCAGGTATCTTTATTCAGCCGTCCATATTTCTTTCCCATCCAGGCGTTATCACCAACACGCTCAAGATGCGGAGGGTCGAATACAACAACCTGAAACGATGCGTCTGCAAATGGTAATGCACGAAAATCTGCTATCAGGTCAGGGCTAATTATCAGCCGTCGTCCATCACACAATGTGTGCTCTTCCTTTCTGATATCGCTAAATATCGCCCGGTCGTCCTTCTTATCGAACCAGAACATGCGACTGCCACAGCACATGTCGAGGATTGCTGCATATCCAGTCACTGGTTGCCTCCTTTGCGCCACATCGCATTCAGATATTTGTTTTGATTCACTGATGGAAAAGAATTTCTCTTAAGCAATTCCTCTCTCGATGGCATTGGCTTTACGCGTTGGCGAATAATCATTTCTGCCGGAAGAATGCCGGGATTGTATGCAAGTCCTCTCATGGTAAATTCCTCAGTCATTACTGATAGCGCCATAGCG
>SKEZ01001423.1_pt1 | contig 13241 bp, 6 predicted proteins | sample 4843881 | NCBI WGS metagenome assembly SKEZ01 (sample SAMN11008796, study PRJNA524170) | human gut metagenome | isolation source: fecal sample from pouch patient p1, p46 | place: Israel: Tel-Aviv | reverse complement strand
TCCGGAGTGCCCTCGGTGTCGACCAGAACGTAAGCGCCCTTCTTGACACCGTCCTTGGCCTTGGCGGCGGTCTCGGCGAGGGCGCCCCCGACCAGCTCGGCCACGGCCTGCGCGTCCGAGGCGATGCGGCGCGTGCGCTCGGCCTGCGCGCGGCGCTGCTCGTTCAGCGCCGTGATGCGCTCGCGCCTGGCCGCGGCCTCCTTCGCCTGATCGCGCAGCAAACCGGACTGGCGGAACAGGGATTCCGCCTTGCGGCTCGCTTCGGTCCACGCGATCTTCGCCGTCGTCTCCTGCTCGCGCGTGGCGTTCAAGGCGCGCTCGAGGCCGCGTTCCCGCTCGGCGAGCTCGTCCGAATCGGCATGATCGCCGCCGCCGGCCTGGGCTGCCTCGAGCGCCCGGTTCAGATCGTCGACCTTGAGCTGATGCGATTCCCGGGATTCGCGCGACGCCTTGATCTTGCCGTCCAAGGCGCTGATCTGCCGCTCGAACGAGGCGACGCGATCGGTGGAGGCCCGCAACGATTTGGCGGTCTGCTCGGCCTTCAGCCGCGCCTCGGTACGCTTGGTCGCGGCCTGATCCACGGCGAGCCTCGCCTGGTCGCGTTCGGCTCGCGCCTGATCGACCTGCGCGGCCAGTTCGCCGGACTGCTCCTGCAGCGCCTTGGCCTGCTGCAGCGCCTTGTCGCGGCGCGCCGCCAAGGACAGGTCGCTCTGCGACAGCGACGACCCGCCGACGGCGCCTACCGGATTGACGATCTCCCCCGCCTTGGTGACCGCCTGCGCGAACCGCGGCTCGCCCTCCTTGCCGCCGGCGCGCACGGCGTCGATCGCCTCATCCAGCGTATCGGTCGCGGCGACGTCGGCGAGCAGCAGCCGCACGGCCCGCACGACCCCGTCCACGATGCCGGGATCGGCCGCGGCGCCGGGGTTCGCCGTCACCAAGGCCGCAGCGCTGTGCGGATCGATGCCGACACCGGTATCGCCGTCACCGGCATCGTCATCGGCATCCTCGTCGTCGGCGGACTCGCCGCCGTCACCGGCCAGCGGCGTGAGCACCACGGCCTTGCCGAGCCGGTCCTCGCGCGCGCGGTCGAGCGCATGGCGCATCTGGCCCTCGCCGGGCACGACGATCGCGCCGGCGAACGCGTCGAGCGCGTGCGCCACAGCCTCTTCCCAGCCATCGGCCACATGCAGGAAGTCGGCGATGCGCCCCAGCGCGCCGACCCCGGCGTCCCGTTCGAGCGACCCGGAGGCGTTGCGGCTGTCCAGGGTGTCGTTCAGGGCATCGGCCTTGGCCTGCAGCGAGATCACCTTGCCATCGACGTCACGCCGCCGGTCCTCCACGGCGTTCAGGGCGTCCTGCCGATCGGCCAGCGCGCTGCGGGCCTCGGCCAGCGCCTCGGCGCCGTCGTCGGCGGCTCCGATCTCGGATTCGCGTTCCAGCGCGTCGCGCTGCGTTGCGGCCTGGTCGCGCTGGGCCACCAGACCGTCCCGCTGCGAGGCGAAGTCGCGGCTTCTGGTCTGCTCCAGCTGCACCGCCGACTCCTCGCGGGCGATCAGCTCGCGCAGATTCGCGATCCTCGCCTCACGCTCCTGCGTGGTGCGGCGCAGCTCGGTGATCGTCTGGCGCACCGAGGCGAGCTTTTTCTCGTCGTCGGCGCGCTGTTCGGTGGCCCTGTCGAGCGCGAGCCGTGCGTCCGATACGCGCCGCTGCTGGCCACCCGCCTGCGCGTCGAGCTCGTCCGCGCGCTTCGACAGCAGTTCCGGGTCCTCGCCCATGGCGGTGACCACCTGGCCCTCCAGCGAGCGCCCGCGCTCCTCGGCCAGCGAGGCCAGCGAGCGCAGCCGTTCCTGGATGCGCGACAGGTCGTGCCAATACTGGTTGACCCGCGCGATGGCCGGGGACGTTTCGGAGCTCATCGCCTCGACCTGCTCGATGCGCAGCCTGACCTGCGCCAGCTCGCGCTGGGCTCCGGCCAGTTCGGCGCGCACCGACGTCAGTTCGGCGCGCACCTGATCGCGGCGCTGCATGGAGCGGACGGCGTCCTCGGCGTAGAGCCGCGACTGCGCGTCGCGCAACGAGACCTGGATGCTTTCGGCCCGCCGCGAGATGCGCGCCTGGCGGCCAAGCGGCCCCATCTGGCGGCGGATCTCGCCAAGCAGGTCGTCCAATCTGGACAGGTTCGTCTCGGTGTTCGCCAGCTTGCGCAGCGCGCGTTCCTTGCGCTTGCGGTGCTTGAGGATGCCGGCGGCCTCCTCGATGAACGCGCGGTGCCCGCTCGGATCGGCCCTGAGGATCGCGTCGAGGCGCCCCTGGCCCACGATCACGTGCATCTGCTGGCCCAGCCCGGTGTCGCTCAGCAGTTCCTGGATGTCGAGCAGACGGCAGGTCGAGCCGTTGATCGCGTATTCGGAGCCGCCGTTGCGGAAGATCGTGCGCGAGATCGTCACTTCCGTGTAGTCGATGTTCAGCGTGCGGTCCGTGTTGTCGATGGTGAGCGACACCTGCGCGCGGCCGAGCGGCGGGCGCGACGAGGTGCCCGCGAAGATCACGTCCTCCATCGAGGTGCCGCGCAGGTTCTTCGCGCCCTGCTCGCCCATCACCCACGTCAGGGCGTCGACGATGTTCGACTTGCCCGAGCCGTTGGGACCGACGACGGCCGTGATCCCCGGCTCGAAGCGCAGCGTGGTCGCCGACGCGAAGGACTTGAAGCCCCTGAGCGTGAGTTCCTTGAGATACATGCGGATCGTCCGTCGACCGCGTTACCGGTCGGTTCCGGCGCCGGCGGCCGGGCCGCCGTCCGCCTCGTCGCCGTGCCGGCCGTGCTCCTGGGCCTCCTCCTGGGCGGCTTCCTGCGCGAGTTTCGACAGGCCGAAGTCGCCGAAGTCGTCCTCGAGGAAATCGGGGTTCGCGTCGGAGTCGAAGTCGCGGTCGGCGGCGTCCTCGTCCGCCTTGGGCGCGGCGGCCCCGCCGAGGTTCGGCTCGACTCGGTCGGCCTTCGGCTTGGCCAGATCCGGGTTCATCCGCTCCTTGAGCAGCACGCGCGCGTCGCCGGCGGTCACGAAGCTGCCGCAGATGAGCACGCCTCGGCCGTAGCCGACGCCCAGCTCGTCGTCGACGTCGACCATGTCGACGGCGGCCTGGATCGCGTCCGGCAGCGAGTCGACGCGGGTCACGCGGTCGGGGCCGAACACGCCGACGGCGATCTTCTCCAGGTCCTCGGCGGGCATGACTCGGTCGCGCCACGAGTTCTCGGTGACGACGATGTGGCTCAGGATCGGCTCGAGCACGCCGAGATACTCCTCGACCTGCTTGTCGCCCATCATGGCGACCACGCCGACCAGCTGCTGGAAGTCGTAGCTTTCCTCGATGGCCGCGCGCAGCGCCTCGGCGGCGTTCACGTTGTGGCCGCCGTCGATGATGATGGTCGGCGAGGTGCGGACCTGTTCGATGCGGCCGGGCACCTTGACCCCGCCCAGCGCCTCGGCGACCAGTTCGCCGTCCAGCGCGCCGGACACGGGGATGACCGCCTCGGCGGCGGCGAGCGCCGCGAGCGCGTTGTGCGCCTGGTGCTCGCCGAACTTCGCGATCGGCACGTCCTCGTAACGGCCCATCGGCGTGGTCAGCGTGGCGATCTGCCCACCGACCGCCGGCGTGCGGCCGCCGACCTCCATCTCGTAGCCGTCGCGCACCAGGGTCGCGCCGTTGCGCCGCGCCGCCTCTTCGATGATCGGCATGACCTCCTCCTCGTGCGGCTGGCGGCCGATCACGGCCGTGCAGCCGGGCTTGATGATGCCGACCTTCTGCTCGGCGATCTTCTGCACGGTGTCGCCGAGCCACTGCATGTGGTCCATGTCGATCGGGCCGATGACAGCGGCGTCGGCGTTCAGCACGTTGGTCGCGTCCTGCAGGCCGCCCATGCCGACCTCGACGATGGCCACGTCGACCGGGGCGTCGGCGAACTTCCAGATCGCCATGGCGGTGAGCACCTCGAAGAAGCTCATCCGCGGCTTGCCCTGCTCCTCCATCCGCGCGTCGACCAGGTCGACGATGTCCTTGATCTGGTCCCAGGAGTCGACGAAATCGTCGTCGCTCAGCTCCTGGCCGTCGATGGCGATGCGCTCGTTGATGCGTTCCAGATGCGGCGAGGTGTACAGGCCGGTGCGCATGCCGTACGCACGGCAGATCGCCTCGGCCATGCGCGCGGTGGAGCCCTTGCCGTTCGTGCCGGTGATGTGGATCACGCGGAACGACTCCTCCGGGTGGCCGAACAGGTCGAGGATGAGCGTCATCCGGTCGAGATCCATATTCGTCGTGTTGTGCTCGGGCGGGCGGCGCATGATGTCGCGCTCCACGTCGCGAATGGTCTCGTTGTTGCGGTTCGGATGCTCGAAAGACATGTGATCCTCTGTTTGGCTGCGTTCGTATGACTCCACACATTCTAGAAGAGGGCGTAACCATGGCCCGTGCGAGGGCACGGGAGGGGTCCGTTATGTTCCCTGCCGGAAACATAACGGACCATGCACGGACTACGATAAGGAGCGGCAATATCCATATCCATACCAGCAGTGCATCGCACAGGAGATCGTATGAGCGAGGTCATCACCGAGAAGGACAAGGAATACGAGGCGCAGGAGCAGGCCAGCGCCCCGGGCGCGAACCAGCCGATGGAGGACCGGGTGAACAACCGTTCGCTCAGGCCGAACAGCGAGACGTTCAAGGCGTTCATGAAGACCGGCTGGGACAACCAGGAGCCCGCGGCCGAGCCGCTGGAGTCGAGCAAGTTCACGCCGGCCCGCCTCGAGGCGCTGGGACGCGCATTCCCGGGCGAGCGCATCGTGATTCCCGCCGGCCAGCCGAAGGTGCGCAACAACGACTGCGACTACATGTTCCGCCCCGACACGTCGTTCGTGTACTACACGGGCCTCGGCCAGGACTATGAGGCCGGCGCCGTGCTGGTGCTCAACCCCGTGGACCCGGATTCCGACGAGGCGAAGGCCGGCCGCACGCACACCCCGGAGCTGTTCGTGGCCCCGCGCGCGGACAACAGCACCGAGGACTACTACCGCGACCCGCATTACGGCGAGTACTGGGTCGGTCCGCGCGCCGGCCTCAAGGAGCTGGCCGCGATGACCGGCATCGAGACGCACGACATCGCCCAGCTGGCCGACGCGCTCGGCAAGGACGTCGGCTCGGAGGCCGGCGCCGTGCGCGTGCGCGTGGTGCGCGAAGCCGACCCGCAGATCACCTCGCTGGTCGAGTCCATCCGCGAGGCGAACGGCTACGCCGACCCGGACGCCAACGAGGCCGACGACGACAAGCTGCACGAGTTCTCCTCCGAGGCGCGCATGATCAAGGACTCCTTCGAGGTCGGCGAGATGCGCAAGGCGATCGCCGCCACCAAGCACGGCTTCGACCGCATCCTCGCCACGCTGCCGGAGGTCGTGGACCAGCCGCGTTCCGAGCGCAAGCTGGAAGGCGCGTTCAACTCGGTGGCCCGCGAGGAGGGCAACGCACTGGGCTACGACACGATCATCGCCTCCGGCGAGCACGCGCCGATCCTGCACTGGATGCGCAACACCGGAGTGGTGCGCCAGGGCGACATGCTGCTCATCGACGCCGGCGTGGAGACCGACAGCCTGTACACCGCCGACATCACGCGCACCTTCCCGGTCGGCGGCAAGTTCACCGATCTGCAGCGCCGGCTCTACCAGGCGGTGCTGGATTCCCAGCAGGCCGGATTCGAGGCGGCCAAGCCGGGCGCCACGTATTCGGACATCCATCACTCGTGCATGCGCGTGATCGCGGAGCGCCTGCACGAGTGGGGCATCCTGCCGGTCGACGTGGAGGAGTCACTCTCCCCCGAAGGCCAGCAGCACCGCCGCTGGCTCGCCTGCGGCGTGGCGCACCACCTCGGCCTCGACGTGCACGACTGCGCGCAGGCCCGCTACGAGTCGTACCAGGGCGCGAAGATCACGCCGGGCATGATCTTCACCATCGAGCCGGGCCTGTACTTCGCGAAGAACGACCTGCTGCTGCCGCCCGAATACCGCGGCATCGGCATCCGCATCGAGGACGACGTGCTCATGACCGAGCACGGCCCCGAATGGCTCTCCATCGACATCCCGAAGCAGCCCGACGACGTCGAGGAGTGGATGCGCGCCCGCGCCGAAGCCCGCTGACGCCGCCCCGGCTCCCCTCGCTGAGGGGTCAGGGACTATCGTGAGCGGGATGTCCCAAGTTCGCTCGCGTTGCGGCTCCCCTCCAAGAGGGGAGCCTTCGTTCTTTTCGACCATGAATGATGCATGACGGAAGGTGAATCATCATGCCAACACCCGAATTCGTATTGGAACTGAGGAAGAAAATCGGCCATGATCTCCTCTGGCTGATCGGCGTGACCGGCTGCGTGCTGGACGGCGAGGGCCGCATCCTGCTGGGCCGCCGGTCGGACACCGGCGAATGGGCCATGGTGTACGGCATCAACGAGCCGGGTGAGCAGCCCGCCGACACGGTGGTGCGCGAGATCAAGGAGGAGACCGGCGTGGACGCGGTCGTCACCGATCTGGTGTCGGTCGTCTCCTCGAACAGGGTGCTCACCTACGCCAACGGCGACAACACGATGTACATGGACCACTCGTTCCTGTGCGCGCTGAAGCCGGGCGGCAACGCCGAGCCGTTCGTCGGCGACGAGGAAAGCCTCAACGTCGGCTGGTTCGACCTCGACGCGCTGCCCGAGCCACTGGCCGCCAGCACCGTGGAGCGTCTCGCGCTATTCCGCCGCTACCTCGACAACAAGCGCAACGGCGACGCGCACGCGCTATTCGTCACCGACGGCCAGCTGATCTGACGTTCCTCGCTGATCGCCTGATCGAGCGTTCCGATCAGACGATCAGCCGCGTTTGAGATCGTTGGCGCAGCGCAGCACGTTGGAAGCGGTGAGCGCCGCCTCCAATCCCGGCACGGACGAGCGCACGAACAGGTCAGCGCTCTCCCCCGGCAACAGCGATATCATGCCCCGGTCCGCGCCGGCTAGCGGATCGGCCTTGTCCGCCATGCAGAACAGGTCACGCACGTAGCGGCGAGCGGTCACCCGCACGGCGTACCCGCCGTCGCATGCCCGCGCGGTCGCCGCGAACGGTTCGGCGTCGAGATGCTGGTCGACGACCTCGGCCGGGTCGTGGATCACCCGGGCAAAGTCCTGCGCAGGATCCACGCCGGTCATCCCGGCATCGCCGGCCACCGGGATGACCGGCACCGGATCGGCGACGAGAACGGCGTCGGCGGAGCCCCAGCCGGCGCCGAGTTCCGCGTCAAGGACGACGCGGTTCACGCCGCCGGCGGCGATCGTCATCGGATACTCACGGAGCGCCAGTTCCTCCCCCGTATGGATGGACACCAGATGCACCCGCCACGCACCGTGCCACGGCACGCGCGTGTCGTTGACCGCGACCAGTTCCAGGCTGTCGGGTTCCGTCGTCACCCGCTCCCATGACAGGATCGGCTTGGGATGCGCGCAGATCGGCCGGATCACGGCGAAACGGGAACGGAAGCAGTCGCGGGCCGCGTACCACATCGGCTTGCGGTGCCCGTCCGAGTCGACCGCGGCCCATGAGATGACCGGCCAGCTGTCGTTGAGCTGCCAGACCAGCGCACCCGCATTGACCGGCTCGACGGCGCGCATATGACTGATGCCGAAGCGGATCGCCTGCGCCTGCTGCAGCTGGCATGCCCAGTGCCAGTCCTCGATGTCCGCCCAGTGGTCGGTGCCGGTCAGCCAGCCGTAGGTGCCGTCGCCGTTGGCGTGCACGTCGTGGAACCGACCGGCCGTCAGATGCGAGCGCATGCCGAGCGCCAGCTTTTCGTTGCCCAGCGGCGCCTTCTGATGCACCAGCATCTGCGCGCCGAAGGGGTCGAGCGGCTCGTCGTGCACCACGCGCGTCAGCGTGGACCATGACGGCGGCGCCTGATAGCCGAATTCGTCGGCGAAACGAGGCGTGTAGCGCGCATAGTCGTGGTAGTCCGCGGCGTTCCAGATATCCCAGATATGGGTGGTGCCATCCGTGTCCAGATTGACCGGGGCGTAGTCGGTCAGGCTCATCGGAGAACTGGGCAGGTAATAGCGCGAGGGATCGAGCCGCTCCAGCAGACCGGGCAGCATCCGCTCATAGTACAGGTCGCCCCATCCGCGCTCCCCGTAGCCCAGCGCGCCGGCTGGCGCGTCGTCGTCGCGCAGATCCTGCCGATAGCCGTCCCAGCCGGCGTACGCTTGGCGGCATTCGTTCGACCCGTTCCACAGGGCAAGGCTCGGATGCGGCATGAGACGGACGATCTGCTCGCGCGCCTCGGCCTCGATCTCGGCACGCATTTCGGCGTCTTCCGGATAGGCGGCGCAGGCGAGCGCGAAATCCTGCCAGACGAGCACGCCCAGTTCGTCGGCCAGATCGTAGAAGAGATCGGATTCGTAGATGCCGCCGCCCCATACGCGCACCATGTTCGCATTGGATTCGGTCAGGTCGCGCATGCCTCGCCGGTAGTCGCGCTCCCCGACCTGCGAGATGAACGCGTGATCGGGAATCCAGTTGTAGCCGCGCGCATGGATCGGCACGCCGTTGACGACGAAGCGGAAGGGACGCCCGACCGCATCGGCCGCCGTCTCGATGTCGACGGTGCGCAGCCCGATGCGTTCGCGGCGTACGGCCGAAGTCGGCGGGGCGGCTTGGACGGCGTCCACGGCGGCTTCAACGGCACCGTTCAGCAGCACGGTCAGGTCGTAGAGCGGCTGCTCGCCGTAACCGCGCGGCCACCACAGCTCGGCGCCGGGCACGCGCAGCTCGACGCTCGCCGTGGTGCGCGTCGGCTCGATGACCGCCGTAACGCTCGTGGAGAATCCCTCCCGCGCCAGCGTGACGGCGAGAGGAACCGGCCCGTTGTCCCGTGCACCGGGACCGGTGGTCAGTTTCGCCGACAAGGCGCGCTCCACGCCGACCGTGACGGTTACGCGACCCGTGCCGTCCGGATCGATGGCCGTGGCGGTGCGAACCTCGTCGATGCGCGCCCCCGACCACGAGTCCAGCCCGATCGGACGCCAGATGCCGCTGTTGGCGGCGTCGATGCCCCAGTCCCAGCCGAAGGCGTACCCCGGTTTGCGTATCTGGTTGAAGGCATGGCCGGCATGCGGGTAGTAGCCGGTCCGGCGTTCGCGCAGGTCGGTGTACGCCACCGGCGAGGTGAAGCTGATCTCGATCTCGTTGTGGCCCTCGCGCAGCAGGCCGCGCACGTCCCACCGCCATGTGCGGAAGAAATTCTCGCTGTGGCCGGCCGGCCGCCCGTTGAGCCGGATCTGCGCGATGGTGTCCAAGCCGTAGGCCACCAGGTCATGGCGATCGCTGCCGTCGTCATGCCACTCGAACTCGTGCGTGAAGCACCAGTCGATGTCGCCGATCCACTGCAGCGCGGTTTCGTTGTCCGCATCGAAGGGATCGGGGATCATGCCGGCCCGCCGCAGGTCCACGATCGCCTCCCCCGGCACGCGGGCGGGGATGCCCCGCTCCAGCGTTGGGCGCAGTTCGGCCGGCGCGGCGTCCGGGTTGAGCGCGCGCAGGGTCCACCCGTCTTCGGCGAAGGCGTGGAAGGTATCGGGAATGCGGGATATCGGTGCGGGCATGGGATTCCTTTCGGATTGCGGCGTGGCCGTCTGGGCCGGTGGACTGCGGCGTTAATGCGCTGGCTAATTCTGGCTCCCCTCTCTGGGGGGAGCCAGAATCACCACGAATCAATGACGTAGACCGCTAGCGCAGGGTCACCTTGAGCACGGTGTCGACCGGGTCGGGCAGCACCGGATCCGGGCCGAGGTCGGCGAAGGCGATTTCGGGGTAGTCGCTGTGCGTCCAGCTGGTCGAGATCGGCACCTCCGCCCCGCTGGCCAGATAGCGCATCGACTTGATCTGGTCCTTGGTCAGGCCGACGAGCGGCAGCGAGCCGATGCTGTTCTCGTAGACGTGGAAGTACAGGTCCTTGCCGTTGGCCGTGATGCGGCCGTATTCGGGCTTGGGCAGGTCGCTGCGGCCGCACCCGTAGATGCTGTCGTGGTTCCGGCGCATCCACTCGCCGATCTGCTTGAGGATCGCGGTGGACTGCGGCGGGAAGTCGCCAAGAGCGTCGGGCCCGACGTTGAGCAGCATGTTGCCGCCCTTGGACACGCATTCGACGAGCTTCTTGATGAGCATCGGCGCCGGCTTGAAGTTGTGGTCGGTGGCGCTGTAACCCCAGATGCCGTTCATCGTCACACAGGATTCCCAGGCGATGTCGTTGCCGTTCACATCCTGGATGCCGTGCGGGGGGATCATCTGCTCGGGGCTGACGAAATCGCCGTGGTACGGGGTCGGGTTGCCGGAGGCGAGCGAACCGTATCCCTCGCCGCTGACCTCAAGGCGGTTGTCGATGATGACGTCCGGCTGCAGCGAGCGGACCATGTTGACCAGCTCGGTGGCCTTCCACGCCTCGCCGCGCAGCTTGCCGTAGGAGAAGTCGAACCAGAGCACGTCGAGCTTGCCGTAGTTGGTGCACAGTTCGCGCACCTGGTTGTGCATGTATTCGAGGTACCGGTTGAAGTCGCGCCCCTCGTCGCTGACCGCCTCGTTGTTGCGGTCGGGATGGTTCTCGTCGTCGCGGTGCGGGAAGTCGGGGTGGTGCCAGTCGAGCAGCGAGTAATACAGGCCGACGTGCAGGCCTTCGGCGCGCACGGCGTCGACGAACTCGCGCACGATGTCGCGCCCGAACGGCGTGTTCGTCGACTTCCAGTCGGTGTACTGCGAATCGAACAGGCAGAAGCCGTCGTGGTGCTTGGCGGTGAGCACCACATACTGCATGCCGGCCTCCTTGGCGGCGCGGGCCCAGCGGCGGGCGTCGAAGTCCACGGGGTTGAACTCGTCGAAATATGGGCGGTACTGCTCTTCGGGCATCTGCTCCCAGCTGCGCACCCATTCGCCGCGCGCGGGGATCGCATACAGTCCCCAATGCAGGAACATGCCGAATCTCGCGTGCGTGTACCATGCCATGCGGCGGTTGTAGGCTTCCCTGTCGAATACGTACATCGTGGTCATCTCCTTGGATGTTGGTTACTGCATTGTGGTTGTTACTACAGCTATGCGGCTTCGGGCGCTCCGTCACCGGATCCGGCGCCGATGCGGCGCAGCATGTCGGCCAGGCGCCAGACCACCGACCCGATCCGGTCGAGTTCGGATTCCCGGCTGATCTCGCGCCACGATCCGCGGTACTCCTCGAACCAGTATTCCAGATCCTGCGCCAACTCGGCGGGGCTCCCCATATCGGGGATTCCGGCGGTGCGTTCCAGTACCCCGGCGTCCACGGCGAGCCACCAGCCGCAGGCGTCGAACAGATCCTGCCCCCGCGCCGCGAGGGCCAGGACACCGGCCTCGCGGCGATCGGCGGCGCGCACGCGCGCCTTGGCCAACGCGCGTTGGACGAGCGGCAGCGCGCGGGGCATGCTCGGCACGGCGCCCAGCCGGCCGGCCATGCTGCCCAGGAACAGTCGTCTCGCTTCGGCCACGGTCCCGGCCGAGCTGACCACATGCTCATCGGGCGTGCCCAGCTGCGCGAAGGTCGCCAGCACATCCCGATTGAGTGCGCCGTCGCCCTCGTCGAGTTCCAGCAGGCGTATCGCGTCGTGCCATGGGAACGCCGGCCGTCGGCTGCGTTCGTCCCATGCCTCCATCACGGCGCCGGTCGTGTCGCCGAAAATCAGCGAGCCAACGCGCCGGTTGATCTCGTCGAAGCCGGCCCGTTCCCCGCGCCACGAGCATTCCGCGCCGTACATCATGGCGGGCAGGCTCAGTCTCGGGTCGTTGACATGGCCGTAGTCGCCCCAGTCGGTCAGCAGGAATCCCTCGGCGCCATAGCGGATGCCATGCGCGCTCAGGCCGTCGATGTTGCGCCATGCATCGTGCAGACGCGGCAGCGTACGGTTCCATCCCTGCACCGCCGGGCATACGTACTGGCGTGCGCCGGCGTCGGCCAGCACGCGCACCTTGTCGTCGGTGACGTCGGGCTCGTACTGCCAGTTGAGCAGCGTGGCGCCGCCGTCGAGATCGGCGAGCGCCTGGGGGTGCTCCAGCACGATGTCGCCCCAGAGCATCGGCTCACGGCCGCGATCGGCGAGATAGGCGCACAGTCGGTTGACGTACCGCGCGTACATGCGCCCGACGCCGATGCGCTCGGCCTCGCCGTGCGAACGGCCGCGGCCCAGATCGAAGGTCTCGTCGGCGCCGATGTTGAATTTGCGCGAGCGGAACAGCGGCAGGTACTGGTCGATCATCGACGTCGACAGTTTGAACGACTCGTCGAGCAGAATGTTGAGCGTGTGGTGCTCCTGCCGTTCGATGAAGCTGAACGGCCGGTCCGCGTCTTCGGGGAACTCTCCAAGATGGCGCAGTCCCTGCGTGCGCAGCACGGCGTACAGGTGGCCGAATGTGGACACGGAGGGTACCAGTTCAATACCGCGCTCCGCGCAGAACGCGTCGAACGCCATGATCTGTTCGGCGGTGAGCGGGTCGAGGCCGCGCCAGGCTTCGCTCAGCCCCTGGAAGGCGAAGGAATGCTCGATGTAGAGGTGCAGTTGGTTGTACTTGCACAGCTCCAGCTCGCAGGCCCATCGCTTGAGCCAGTCCAATGTCGGCACGCGGCCGCGCGTGACGTCGAGGTAATAGCCTCGCACGGCGTACTGCGGGGCGTCCTTGATACGCACGATCGGCAGCACGCCCCCGCATTGGCGCAGCATCTGGCGCAGCGTCTGCACACCGTAGCGCAGCCCTTCGAGATCGCCTCCGGTGATCGCGATTCCGCCGTCGCGCACATCCAGCGTGTAGGATCGTGGCGCCGCCGCCTCGTCGAGCGCCAACCGCACCACGCCCTGCCATGCGCCGCGCGCCGCATGCCATGATCCGCCGGTTGCCGAGGACAGTTCGTCGGCGAGTTCACGGGCCAGGAATCCGTCGGCGTCGGGGACGTCGCCGGATTCGATCACGGTGCCGGAAAAGAACGTGGCGGTGGCGCCGGGCACCATGCCGACCGTATCCGGCCATGGGATGAGGGCCACCGGCGTGCCGAATACCGACAGGGCGCCCGGTGACGCGGATTCGTACTGCATAGGATTCCTTTCGCCGTCGCCATGACGGCAGTTGGCCCGTGACGGGCCTGATGTGTTGAAAGCGGCGAAACGCCAC
>SKEZ01001405.1_pt1 | contig 13370 bp, 15 predicted proteins | sample 4843881 | NCBI WGS metagenome assembly SKEZ01 (sample SAMN11008796, study PRJNA524170) | human gut metagenome | isolation source: fecal sample from pouch patient p1, p46 | place: Israel: Tel-Aviv | reverse complement strand
ATACAAAGTCATAATATGCATTTTCAATATATGTTTTTTCCATTTGAATTCGTTTTTTTAAGTCTTGTTTATTATTTTGGAGAATCGATTTAAAATTGGATAAATCCATACCTGAATCAATATATTTTAAAATATTTTGATCCCTATCATACATATCTTTTGCGATAATTTTTACATCCTCGTCATTTTTCCAATCACTTAATAACTTTTGACAATAAATACTGTCCTCTCTAAAAAAGGCATTCAGTTTTTCTTTTGGAAGAATATTGATTCTTTGGTTTTCTTCATTTAACGTTTCATAATAATACATGATTTGATTGGATGCATATTGTTCATATTCAGTATTGTATTTAAAAAAATACACGGATAAAACGCTAATTAAAACAAGGATCAATGCTAGAATATTTCTTTTTGAAAAAAGAAATTTAAATTCATTTTTTAATAACATACGCTTAACCCTTATATAATTCCTTATAATATGTTTCCAAATCCTGATGTACTTCAGCTAAAGAATACACTAAAATGTCATTTTGAATCAGTATTTGCAAGGATTTAGAAAATTCTTCTTTGGAATCACATTGCATATAAAGAACATGCTCTTTAATAAAAGAATTTTTTAAAAGAAGCAATACATTTTTCGGATTAGAAACTTCTAGTCGATAAATCGAATGATTTTGACGAAGTTCGTCCATATTCTTCTCTTTGATCAATTTTCCACTTTTAATAAATAAAGCTCGATCAGCTAATTTATCGAGTTCACTTAACTGATGGGAAGATAATAAAATACTTGTTCCTTCATTTCGTATAGTTAAAAGCTTATTTCTTAAATCAAATATAGCTTGTGGATCTAAACCATTCGTAGGCTCATCAATAATAAGTAATTTAGGTTTGGACATCATAGCCAAAGCCAATACTAATCTTTGTTTCATTCCCATCGAATAATGTTCTGTGGCTCGATATAAGCCATCCTTTAAATCACTGAATTGCTCCATTTCCTCAATTCTTTTAGAATCTAAATGTTTCCAATTTGCCATGATTTTAAAATGTTCATGTCCAGATAACTCTGGATATAAAGATGGATATTCAATACTTACACCTATATTTTTTAACGCATTGGATGAATCGCTCTTTAAATCATATCCACAGATAGTAATTTTCCCTTCACTCATATGATATAGTCCTGTAATACATTTCATGATTGTACTTTTTCCAGCACCATTTGGCCCAATCAATCCTACAATTTCATTTTCAAATATTGAAAAACTAATATTATCTAAAATCCTATGATTTTTAATCTGCTTTGAAACGCCTTCTACTTTGAGTATTTCCATATATATTCCCCCATATTCCTTTCCTAAATAATAAGAGACAACAAAATGTTATCTCTTAAATACTTATAGCTTAAATCCATAATTCGGTTTACACTTTATTTATCTCATAGATACTATATTTCCACTAGACTTGGTTTAGCCGGTGCATTAGTTCTTGCATTGAATGTGATTATATTGTCACCATTTTAAAAACAAGTATTATATAGTGATCGTTTCATTGCAATTGCAAACATCCATTAAAAAAATCTTTCTGATTTCAGAATAAATTAATTGTAATAAAAAAGCAATATCAACTTTTTAATTAAGTTTTTCATAATACGTAATAGAATCATTAAAAGAATTTCGAATAAATAAGACAAATCAAAAAAAGTATCCAAGCTTCCGTTGTTTTAAGACGGAGAAGGATACCATTTTGAATACATACATAAGCAGTATACTTATGTCAATTCCAATTATAATATAGTATATTTGACGTCACTTCATGAGCTAAACCTTGAGAATGATACCCTAAAGCCAGCTCACAAAATATGAACTATAATATATTTCATTACAATTCAATTGATTAAAATGCTCTTTCTGATTTCAATATAAAGTAATTATAATAAAAAAACAATATCAATTTTTTAATTAAGTTTTAGCCCTATATCTTCAATTATTTGGTTCGCATATGACATTTTGTAGAAATTTTCTTGTAATTCTTTCACTTTTTTTAATTTATTTTGTAATCCATGATCAAGATATAACTCATTCAATTGTTTTAAAACAAAAATTGCTCTATCATATTGTCCATTTTTTAATGCGATTTGATAACAGGTTTCAAAATTAGCAATGGCTTTCATAGGTTTATTATCCATCATATATTTTAAAGCACGGATAAAATTCTCATGATATTTTGAATTCTTTACATCTCTTAAAAAAGAAGCAATACACTCTTTTGATTTTGTATATTCATGGTCAAAATAGTATAGAAGACATTTATACATTCTTAAATCTAAGTCATCTGTAAATTGTTCATCAATTCTGTTTAGATAATCAAATCCGCTTTTTATATCTTTTTGAATTAACGAAGTAAAAACTAAATTTGATAAAATACAATATTTCATGATTTCATTTTGTCTTTTAATGGATTCATTTAATAGTTTTAAAAACAGCTCATTTGCCTCATCATGACGACATGTATACATGTAAAGTACACCTTGATTCAACAACAAATAATATAATCGATCGAAAGACAATTGCTGAACTGCCATTTTTAAACTCTTATGAATATACTGCTGTGCCAAATTAAAATACCCTAAATCCAAGTAAATACTGCAATAATGGTAATTTATCATTAAATGATTACCCTTATTAGATAACGCCTTATCTAAGTATCCTAATGCTTCTTTTATTTCATTCGAATATATCTTCTCTAATGCCATTATATCGTAATAAATGGATAATTCCCTAACCGAAAAGTTATTCTTTCCTAATTCAATAATTCCTTTATATAAAGCTGTATCCACTTCTTTTTGATTTATAATAGCATCCATATACAGAATCAGATAATATTCAAATCTGGCATAAGAACAAGCAATATTATGTGTATCTTTTACTATTTTAATAGTTTCATTCAACTCTTCTTTTTTTAAATCTGTGTAGAAATCATAAATATCATATACACGATCTATAATTAGATTTCTATCCAAATCAAAATTAAATGTTTGCCCACATATTTCTGTAAACAAAGCAATCTTCTCATTTGTTGGTCTATTCTTACCAGTTTCAAATTGTGAAATTGTCGCTTCACTCACATCCATATTCTGTGCAACTTTTTTTATAGGAATCTTTTTCTCTGTTCGAATGCTCTTTAAAACATTACCTATTAGTATACGACTAAACTTTTCTTGCACTACTTTTCACCTTTATTTCCAATTCAAAATAATTGTTCAGTTTTCTTTATATATACATCTTAATTCATAAACCAAACATTATTTCATATTTCTTATAATTAATTTTAATTGTTTATTTAGGTTCATTCAATACACAATATTTAATTAAGAAAACATAGTCTATTTAGATTATTTGGTAATATATGCTTATTATCTATCATGTCATCTTCAATTGAGGCAATGTGATTATGTATTCCACACGCCCGATCAAAAACTTTTTACGTATCGTAACTATTACGACAGTTACTGGAACCCATTTATGGTTCGATTGGAATATGATCAAACACCACATTGTTGCAGACACACATGTGTATCCCTACTTGCAACTGCACAGATATCACAAACATATCAAAAACTAATAGTTGGTCACAAAGGTGTTAATACACACCGAACCGTACTCTGCAATTTTCCTTTCCACTTGCTTGTTGAGTGCAGTTCTCCAAAGCCTCTTTGAACACAGAATTTCATTCTGTGGCTACACGTTTTGCGAACGCTTTTGACCAGAACCAGCTTACCGCTGGCTGTGGCCTTTTTCTTTTAATTTAACTTGATTATTAGTTTTCATATTCAAATAATTTGGCAATCAACACTTTGAGTTCACCCAAAGCAGCTGGCGTTCCAACAATGACTTTCAAACATTCATTTCCAGTACGATAAACAACAACCTGTATAGGAGTGGCGTTCGATTGACAACGATGATCAGCTTATGACTTTGGTAACCAGTGACACAAGAGAAATAAACGAATTATAGTCATTGGAAAACAAATTCGTTTGCTTCTTTAGAATCATTGACATAGTTATAATAGCTAAAAACATACTATCCACTTTCATAAATTTAAAAATTTTTATTTTTTGAAAGTGGCATATTGCATACAAAGATTATAATCGGATATAATACAGGTAAGGATGACTTTCAAAAGTTTAAAAAAATTCATTTTTTGAAAGTGAGGCAACACTATGAAAACCATTGAAAGAACTGAATACCTAAATCGAATAAAGAATCTGAAGGATACGCCTGATATAAAAGTTATTACCGGTATCAGAAGATCGGGTAAGTCAATACTGATGCAGGAGTATATCCAGTATCTGAAAGACAACTTTAATGATATCAACGTTATCTTTATTGACTTTATGGATCTTTCATTTGAACACCTGAAAGAGTATCATGCGCTTCATGCCTATGTTGAAAAACGATATGTGGAAGGAAAGTCGAATTATCTTTTCATTGATGAAGTGCAGATGTGTCCAAATTTTGAACTGGCTGTAAATAGCCTATATTCAAAAAGAAAATATGATATCTATATCACCGGTTCTAACGCTTTTTTGTTAAGTGCAGATTTAGCCACTCTATTTACCGGGCGTTATATTGAAATTCATGTCTATCCATTCAGTTTCAAAGAATATTGTAATTACTACGACAACAACCACGACATAGAAAAGCTATTTGAAGATTACACCATCAAAGGTGGATTAGCTGGGTCCTATGCCTACAACACCGAAAAAGACAGGAAGGATTATATCAAGGAAGTCTATGAAACAATTGTTACAAGAGACCTTGTACAGAAGTATTCCCTGCCAGATACTCAGGTATTACAGCGCTTAAGTGAATTTCTTATGGACAATATATCAAACCTGACCTCACCAAGCAGAATCAGCAATATACTATCCGAAAAGAACATATCAACCAATCATGTCACCATTGGAAAATATATCAAGTACCTGTGCAACGCCTTTGTTTTCTATGATATCAAGCGCTACGATATCCGTGGCAAGAAATATCTTGAAAGCACAGAAAAGTTCTATTTAAGTGATATTGGCATACGTTATGCTGTTCTTGGTACAAGAAACATGGATTATGGCAGAGTATATGAAAACATGGTCTGTCTTGAATTATTACGTAGTGGCTATGATGTCTATGTTGGAAAGCTTTATCAGAAAGAAATCGATTTTGTTGCCCAAAGAGGTAGTGAAAAAATCTATATTCAGGTAAGTGACAATATCACTGAAGAGGAAACATTCAAAAGAGAATATGCGCCTCTTTTACAGATCAAGGATGCATATCCAAAGATTATCATCGCCAAAACCGGTCATCCAAAGTATTCATATGAAGGAATTGAAATCTTTGATATCAGGGATTGGTTGCTAAATAAAAACCAAGCTATATAATCAAAAAATTAGTAAGATTAAAAATATTAAACGCATCAGCATCCGCTGGTGCTTTTCTTTTGAAGGAATTGCCGAACGTACTGGTAAGTCTTCTGAATTCTTGGTGATGTGAAAAAACGCAATTTCTACCTTTTTGGTAAGTACATAAAGTAAAATTACATTTTGTGCGTGCTTTTCGATAACTGAGGAGTTAATTTTGCTACTTATAAGCGTGCTGTATGCGTGCTTAAATAGACTTTTCAGCACTATTCACAACAATTCACAGAAATAGAAAAAACCACCCAAAGCCCATATATAAAGGGTTTGAGTGGTTTTGAATCTCTTTGCAGAGTAGTCAAAAGTATGTTCTGACTAACGTTTAGGTAGTTACGACATCCCATAAATAAAGGCTTTCAAGCTTTTTTTGTTACCTACTCGTTACCTTCTTACCGCTTTTTATTACAGCTAAATACATTTTATTGACCTCTATTAGGGTATCTGTGCTGCCTCCTGCGTTTTTTATATCTGGTTCACTCCAGTATCGAGTCCGGCCTTTTATATCCCGTGCCGATGGGTATTCAAGCCTTTTAAACGCCGTGCTTAGGGCATAATAAAAACCGCGCCATTCCTAGCACGGTTCTTGTCCTTGTTTAGTTGTGTTCTATAGTACTTCCGCAATTCCTTTTGCAAGTCTTGCGGCTTTCTGCATCAAGCTGTTTTCTTCTAGGTATTCTAGTCCCTTAAGGGTTATCCTGATACCCTCTAGCCCTTCAATGTTTGGTGTTTGGTCTCCTATGTATTGAATCACCTGGAACCCCTCAACGTATCCATTTTTCAGTAGCATGCCTAGAAGTGCTTTTCTCTTTGGCTCTGTGATGTCTAGGTTATCCGCTGAAAGTCTTCGGATGTCTACGACCTCATAGTCCATTGATTTTTGCAGAATTGATAGAATTTTGTATATCGTTCTGAAGTCTTCCGACATGTTCTGCCTCCTATCTGCTAAAAAACCGCGCTATTTCTAGCACGGCTCTATACAGTAAGTATTCGCCCGGTGATGCGTACCCGGGTTCCCTTTTGGCCACTTCGGCGTGTGAGTTGCATCATTTACCCACTTCGAATACTTTCTGTACACACAGTATTGCATCTTTTTTACTTTTTGTAAAGCAACTTTAGCTTTCCGTTTTTCGCTTTGTTTTCGATTCTTCTTGATCTGATAGTATATGCAGTAATCACGGAGTTGTATTTCCCCTCGTTTTCTTGCCCTTGTGATAGCTTGACTACCATTTGTACGCTTTTTCCTGAATCTGATTCTATCTGTTTAACCGCCCACACTGTATCTTCTCTGCCTTCTTCAAGATATGTCGCATCCGGGTCTTCCAGTATATCTTTTGCGTGCTTTACAACAAGATCATATATATCTGGATGCCTTTCTTTTATATGCATTGCTCTTTCATCAGTGAATATCGTTTTAGTTGTGTTTAAGTTTTCAGGGTCCCCGTATTTTTTAGGATCAATCTCACCAAGGCTGCTATAACTTGGTGATGAAGAAACGCGTCTTTTTGGCCTTCTTACAGGTTTGTAAGGTCTGCCTTTTGTTCCGCCTATCTTCTCGGCTGAGTAGTCTCTCTTTAATCGGCCCTTAGAAGCGTCCACAAGCTCTTTCAGTCTCATCTTGTTGTATTTTATACCAGTAATCCTCTTTCGTCGTGTCTAGGCCTGCTGCGGCAGAAAAAAAGCTGCAATTAATGCAGCTTCCACGCTAGAACCACGCTCAAATTCTATTGATGGCATCCAGTAATTCTTTGTAATCTAAATGGGTATAGACTTTTTCTGTTAAGCTCATAGCCCCTTTATGTCCAACTATCTTTTTAATAGTAACCGGCTTTACATCTGCCAATGTTAACAATGATATACAAGTGTGTCTTGTATCATGTATATGGTGATCCATGTTATAACGCAGCATTAACGGCTTAAAAAACGTATCTCTATAGTTTCTGTATAGCATTTCTTCACCGCTCAACGTTGTTATTAAAAACTCGCTATTATTGGCGTTATACATAGCTTCAAAGAATGGATATATCTTATCGGCTATAGGTACCGTTCTAATACCTGTATCGGTTTTACTTCTTACCACTTTAAACACTCTATTTTTTAGATCCACATCCTTCTTTTTAAGCTCCAGTAGCTCTGTGGCCCTTAACCCTGTGTAAATATAAATCAATACGGTTTGCGTTCCCCAGTCGCTGCTATTGTCCCATAGGGTGGCTATTTCTTCCCGTGTAAATGGGCTACGATCAATCTTATTAGGGTTCTTGTCTTTGTGTTTAGTTATGTCAACAAATGCGCTATAGTCCTTCTGGGCTATATCGTACTTTAAAGCGTATTTATATACCTGTTTGATACATAAGTTTATTTTGCGCATTGTTGGGTAGTTCTTGCCGCAGTTATCCATTACTCTTTGTAAATCTATTGTTTTTAGATCTCGTATAGCTCTATCCCACAACGGCGCCAGGTCCTTTATAGCTGATTCATAAGCGAGCCTAGAACTTCTCGAAGGTTTTCCCTTCTGGTATTCTGTATACCACCTATCAAACACTTCTTTAAGCGTTGTATTACGTTCTCTTGTATCAAATGGAGTTTGATTATATTGGTTTAGAAGTTCCAGGGCCTCGGCTTTTGTTCTCGCATATCCTACGATCAATCTTTTTTGTTCTACTTTGTCCTTTTCTTTGTTGAACTCGTAGCCAGTCGTTACTCTCACTATATAGGGCTTGCGCCTGTTTCCAGATAGTTTCGCTATGGATCCAAATCCATTTGGGTTTTTCATTCTTGTATTAACCTCTAATAATAATTCTTTGTGATATTGCATACACTTCATCTAGTGCTCTCTGGCTAGGTTGCATTAAATATATTAGTGTATTTATTTTTCCGGTTTCTGTATTTCCATACTTACCAGATAAGTAAGCAAGCTTTACAACGTCTATTACATCTAAGCCGTTTGACATAGCTTCACAAGCAACTTTTAACATTTCCGCTTCATCTTCTTTACTATATTTATCTTGTTCTAACATTTTAGTTATATACTCGTTATTTACGTATTTTGTCATATGTCATTTTTCCTTTATTTATGCTATAATTCTGTTGTGTTCTATTGCTTTTTGGAAAACTAGTTATTCCATTTGCAATATATGAGCGAACTAGTCTTACGCTAAGGGGGACTAGTTCGTTTTTTTTATTTGTTTAATTCCTTTTTGATTTGCTTAAAATTTTGTTTTATATCCGAGATCTTTTCTAGCTGCATATCATCCAGTTTCTTTAGTATCTGTTTTTTATTAGTAATGATTCTGGTTTTTAAGTCTTTGTAATATTGGATCTGTTTTAAATAGCGATCCTTTCCTTCAATAAAGCTAAGCATCTTCTTACCCATATCTTTTTTAACATTTTCAAGCTTAACATCATCATAGTTATGACCCTTTGGTACGGGTGCATTTTCATACTCGAAACGCCTTAAAGACTGTTTTAAAATTTCAATAGTGCGATCGATATCTAAACAAATTCTTTCACCATCTGATAATCTTTCTAAAAACAGTTCCGCTTCTTTTTGCTCATCTATTTCAAATCTTCCATTGGCTGCATAATAAATTATGTCAATATTACTAACATTGCAATCTGAAAGATATATGTTACAAGCCCTAAATAACTCATAGTCAGTTAACGGAACCATATCGCTATTATTTAAATAGGCAGATAAGGAACGTGCTAGCAAGCTGCTAGCTCGTCCTTCTGCTATTAATAAATCAAGAACATCCTTAGCCAATGGCTTATTTAAACCTAAATCAAATAAGTGCTTAATTTGTATTCTAGTTTTCATTTTGGGCTACACCATCCACACTAGATAATAAAAGATCTAACTTTGTTAACTCACTAGATGCACCACCACGGTTTTTATAGTACTCTGCCTGAGCATTTAGTACCCTTGTTTTGGCCGTATCTAATTTACTAACGGGTTTCTGCTCTGTTGTATCTCTTATAAATTCTGCAGCTTTTACATCACCCTGAATAGCTTTATTGAATATAGATACAGCTAAATACATTTGGTTTGTCATTTCGCTATCTTCTATTCCTAATTCATGCAAAACCTGTTTTCCTTCTTCACTAGGTTCTAAATCTAAAATCATAGTTAAGCATTTCTTTAATTTCTTGTTTTTCCTTCTAGCTTCCTGGCTAGCCTTTCCGCCTTTAGTTCCCATAACAGCTGCATTTTCTTTATTAAATGGCTTTAGATTTTCACCCATTGCTATTACCTCGAACAACGGAGTACAACGTTTCTAAGATCTATAATAGCCGCAATTAATAGGATTTTTAGATACTCCTCTTTGTTTTCTTTTTCTGAAAGATCCTCTGTGATTTCACCAGTGATTTGATCTAAATTTTTTGATGATATGTTATTTACATTCATTTTTTCACTCTCCTTCTAATCGGTTGTGTGTTCTATTAAAAGGTTTGTGTTCTATTAGCTAGACTCTTTTTTTCTTTTCATATCTTATTTAATTTTAGTGGATGCTATTCGCTACTCTATTAATCGCAGCAATTAATAAAGCTGTTAAATACTCGCTACTATTTTCTTTTGTTTTTGCGAATTCGATAATTTCGTCAGCTCTATCAGCTAAACACTTTAAAGTTTCACTCATTTTGCTCACCCCCTTTCTATTTATAGTTATCTAATACTCGATCTAAACGATCTAGATCATAGCCCAACGACGACGCTTTACCGTCAAGAACGATAGCAACACTTAAACTTTTTTCTTCGTGTTTACAGTCCTCAAGCACTTGTTTTAACTCATCTCTTACAATGTCTAACAACTTGACGGGTTCACCTGTTCCAACGGCTGGGATAGCTGCGTTATTGTCTAAGCCGCCTTCAACTGTTTTATAAAAGATATTTGTTAAATATAAAGTAGCTTCAAAACAAGTCTTGTATTTCTCTAAATAAGCTTTTTTCTTCTCATCTGATAACAAGCCCATAGAGTTAAGCTCTTTAATAATTTGAATATCTCTATAAAAACTTTCGTCTGGTGTATTTGTGATGATAGTCTTTACTCTTTCTGTAGCCTGGTCCAGGATTGTATTAACTTCATTTAATGCCTTTTCTTCATTACTGCGAAGTGTTTCATAATAGACGTTTTTCGCTTCTGTTAAAGCGTTAAGTCTTGCTTCGTTTATATATCTTTCATTAATAAGATCCAATTCAGTTCTATACGCCTTGTGTGCCTTCTGGCTTGCGTTGTACGCTCTTTCTACGATTTCTAAAATCTCTTTTTTCATTCTTTCTTTGCCTCTTTCTTTTTGATTTGTGTGTTCTATTGCAGAGTTCTTTTTTACCTTTTTGTGGTTGTGTGACCATTTGTGGTTTTTGATTTTTACCCAACAAATGCAACTTTCACTTTATATAAAGCATTTTTAAATGTTTTTGATACCATTTGTGGTTTTTTTTCTACCTGTCCCATTTCAACAAATGGATACCATTTGTGGGGTTGGGTAGTCCTTTCTTTTTTCAACAAAAGGTCATATTTTTAACGCATTTTCGCTTTATTTAAAGCACTTTTACCATTTGTGGGGTTGTTTTCAATTTCAACAAATGGTCCCTCTATAGTAAACTTGAAATACTTGTACATAAATACGTTATATTTCCGTTACCATTACTTGTTTTTTCTTTGGTTATTTTTTCTTCTTGCAGCAACTCGTTATAAACATTTCGAATCATGTTATTTGTATAGCCCATCTTTAAAAGTCGATTTTCTAATTCTTTCTTTATTACTTTTCCACCGGATTCGACTAATTCTAAATAAACTTCTTTTAGCTGTTTTTTAATTTCAGACTTATTAGCTTTTGCCTTGCCACCCATAAATTCTACGTATGTTTGTCTTTCATTATCAAAGCCATCTCGGTAAATTTTACCACCTTCTATATGGTATAGGACAGCTGACTGTCTAGCGCTATATGAGCTTTTTTCATGGGTTATAAAACATTCTCCGTCTGAATTTCTTCCAACTGCTAAAATGCTTCTTGCAATGTCCCATATATCGGCACTATCGCTTAACTTATCTCTAAAGGATCCAATGTTATCCCTTTTATTGGTATGCATAACTAATATAAAAGTCGTGCCGTAAAGCTTTCCAAGTCGGATTAGAGGTGTAAGTGTTTGCCGCATATCGTTTCTCTTAGTCATATCTGTACCCTTTATAAACTGCTGTATTGGATCGAATATTACTAACTTCGGTCTATGCTTTTCGATTATGCCCTCTAGCAATTCACTACCAATAGCTATATCTGAAAAAGTTTCATCATCTAATGGGATTGTAAAAACGTTGGATAAATTCGCGTTATTACTTTCCAGTTTGTCTCGTAAAACTCTAGCCGTGTCATCTTCTCCAGAGAAATAAATAACATTACCGTTAGGGTAAATATAATCGTTATCTTCTTGAAGTATGCTATTAGTTCCACTAGAAATTGCACTTGCGATATTACACCATAAAGTAGTTTTCCCTAAGCCACCATCTCCACCAATAACAGTTATTGTGCCTTCTGGTATATATCCAGGGACTAGCCACTTTACAAATTCTTTTTTTATTGAATCCACAGACACTAGTTTCACTTCTTTAGGATCTTTTAGTGATTCCTTTTTTATTGCTTTTTCTTTGTGCTTCTTAAACCGTTCAATAGCTGGGAATACTTCTTTTACTAATTCATCTTCAGTTAACGGAACTTCTAGATTTTGTTCGTTTAGTACTCGGATCATATTTTCTATAGTGTTTATAGACTTTGTACCATCACATAACTGGCCAACTTGCCCTACTAGGTAACTTGTTCGATTTCCTTCTTGCACTAAATTATTGGAATAACCCTTTTCTAATTCAGCAAAAGGATCCGTTTCCACTTTTGGGGTTTTGCATTTTTTTAAGAGCGTTTCTACAGCATAATTAGGTTTTGCAATGGGTACATCTTTAACGATTTTATACTCTTTTCCATTAATAATACTTCCGGGTGCTACTACGTAACCACCTGTACCACGAATATCTACACCAGGAAGTAATCCAGTAGCGTTTTTACATTCGTTATTAGTTACATAATAAATATGCTTTCCACCGGTAGGCGTTTGTACAGTAAAAGTGTCATTTAATAGTCCATTTGTAATCTCGTAGTTTTTTAAGCTCTCTGATCCATTTTCTCCACCGTGCTGTAAAGTATCTACATCAATAACAGTTAAGCCTTCTCCTGTCGCAATTCCAATATTTGCATTTGGATATTTTGTCCAAAGAATGTCGATTATGTCTTTATTAGATGTTGCTTGATCTAAAAACTTACCAGGTTTCAAAGGTGTTTTAGCATTTTCTTTTAATAGAAATACTTTAAATCCATGTGCTGCAAGTTCTTGCGCTTTTTGAAGCTTACTCATTCAGTATTCCCCGTATATAGATATCCTGTACATTCATAAAACTTTTTTGGGCTAATGTAATAAGAGTATCTTGTAGCTCCGGGTTTTTTCATTGCATAACCAAAGGGTAAAACTTTTTGAATTAATCCTTGTCTAATATAGCTTGGAGTCTTTTTCATTACCTGACTTGCTACTTCGATAGGAACGCTTTCACCACTGAAAACTAAATTTTCCATATTTTTACTCCTATTCTTTTTTTACTAACTCTGCTGGATCCACATTTAAAGCTTTCGCAATACTATGCACGGTTTCCGGCTTGCAAGGCTTACCACGTTTAGCATTTCGTAAAGTCCCAAAACAAAGGCCCGTCCTTTCTGCTAAACATTTTAAACTTACGTTTTCTCTTGCTTGTGCAATTTCTAAATTATTAGAGTTTAGAATCAACATTATAAAATACCTCCTTTCTATAATAATTGTAAATCACAACTATATTCTAGTTGTATTAACAATATACTACTTAGTATTAGT
>SKEZ01000242.1_pt9 | contig 13418 bp, 12 predicted proteins | sample 4843881 | NCBI WGS metagenome assembly SKEZ01 (sample SAMN11008796, study PRJNA524170) | human gut metagenome | isolation source: fecal sample from pouch patient p1, p46 | place: Israel: Tel-Aviv | reverse complement strand
TGTACATAACCATATAATAACCTATAGCTTGCCATATCATTGTTCCTATGATGGCATAAATAACAATACTTTGATCTCCAAGAAACTTAACAGTTTCCCAGCTTTCTGGTTTAAATAACATTAAAACACTATTGATCATACCATTTTCTGAGGGATCATAGATTGCAGAAAAAATCGAAGAGATAACGACTACTGATAATATATTAGGAATATAAAAAATTACCCGAAAGAAATTTTGTCCTTTTATTTTTTCTCTAACTAAAATCGAAGCAAAAAGAATTGCTACAGCCATCGTAATTACAGTTACAACCGCAATAATCAAAATGGTATTTTGTAAAGCACGAATAAAATTCATATCTTGCATTAATAACACAAAATTATTAAATCCAACAAAAGTCTTATCGGCTGATAGCCCGCCCCATTTTAATGTTGACATCCAAAAGACATTAAGGGTCGGCAAAATCATGAACACTCCAAATAAGATTACCGCTGGGGCAAGGCATAAAATAATGAATCTGCGTCTTTCTTTTTTCTTATTCATTGCTGCACCTACTTTCTAAAATAGCGGTGGAATGACACCACCGCTATTATTTTATCAATTATTATTTGTCGTATTTTTTAACAGCATCAATCACAGCATTATACCATTCATCAACTGTTTTATCTCCTGTTACAACAGAATTAACTGTTCCATAAAGAATACCTTCAGCACTAGTTAGATCAACCCCTTCAATTGCATCAACAGATTTAAATCCAACCGTACAACTCTTAGCCCCATTATCATAAATTTGGTAGAATAGTGTTTTTTGATTATCAATTTCATTACCATCTTTATCTTTTACTTTTTCTGGTAAATATGATGAAGCAGTTGTAGTTGGTAAAACGCATCCAGATTCTTCAGCAAATAATTTTGCAGCTTCGTCACTGTACATAAATGTAATAAATTTTTTAGCCAAATCAGCATTTTTGGCTTTTGAAGGAATATATACTTGTTCAGAGAATGTAGAAGAATATGAATCTCCTTCTGCACTTACTTTTGGTAATGCCATAAATCCCCATTTGAAACCTTCAGCACGTGGTGCTTCAGACATTTCATCTGGCAACCAAGTACCATTTGGACAGAATAATGCTTTATTATCTAAAATTAATTGTTGATTTTTTGTGAAATTATCTTTATTAGCATTTGCAACCGTATTAGCTTCAGTATATTGTGCTAATTTTCCGACTATTTCAAATGCTTTTTTAGTTTCAGCAGATTGCCATGTTTTAGTATCATATTCCATTAACTTAGTATAAGCGTCAGCACCTACAGTTTCGTTTAATAACGCTGAGAAAAAAGCATCAAAATATCCAGTTGTTGGATAAGTGAATAAAGCAATTCCTTCTGCCTTTGCTTTTTCACCTAATTCCCACATCTCATCCCAAGTTGTTGGAACTGTCCAACCTTTTTGTTCAAATAAACCAGCATTATAGAATAAGCCGCAAGGATCATAAGTAAATGGTGCTAAATATAATTTTCCATCACCATATGGCTTAGTTGCAAATGAATTAGTAAATCCAGGGATAATTTTATCTTTAACTTTTACATCTTCACCATAAACTTTCATATCTAAAACATCACTGATTTCAGCGATTGCTTTATCAGAAATCATTGTATCTACTAAACCACCTTCAGATCCTACTGATAAATAAATCAAATCAGGTACATCTTTTCCTGAAGTAATTACCGGTCTTAAAGTTTCAGCAATATTTTTTTCTAAATTTAATTCAACTTTAACCCCTTCTTTTTTTTCAAAAGCCTTAACTACAGCTTCCCATCCTTTTGTCCCATAACCACCATTTAGTCCCGAAATTTTTAAAGTATTGGTGTCATCTGATTTCCCGCCACCACAACCAGTCAGCATCCCTGCTGCTAACGATAATACAAGGGCAGTACTTAAAATTTTCTTCATAATATTCGTTTTCCTCCTTGTTTATTATGATTAATTACAACTAAATTATATTTTAATGTAAGCGCTTTTACTAGGCGATAATTGCTTACTTTTTTATATATCTTGCTTTATTTTATTATAAAAATATAAAAATTTATATAAATTTGACGTTATATTAGTTATAATAAACTCGAGGTGAAAATTATGAGCAATGAAAGAATTGAATTTATCGAAAAGCCGGCATTAATTAATAATCAAGCTCGCTTACTATATGTTAGTAGTTCAAAATATGAAGGTGACTGGCATTCTCAGTTACACTCCCATCACTTTACTGAATTATTTTATGTAACTAAAGGATGCGGTGGCTTTAAAATCGGAGCAGACGAATTTAATGTTCAAGAAAATGATTTTGTTATTATCAACCCTAACACGATGCATACTGAAGTTTCTCGTGATCGAAATCCATTGGAATATATTGTAATTGCTATTGATGGGATTAGTTTTGAAATACCTGAGAATAGTTTAAAAGATTATATTAGCTGTAATTATGCTAATTATAAAAATGAGATTCTTTTTTACTTAAATTTAATGGTAAAAGAATCACAAGCTAAGAATGAACTATATGATGATATGTGCCAACAACTAATGCAAGTCTTACTAATAAATATTTTAAGATTAAATCGTATTAATGTATCTTTAACACAAGGTAAGACTATTCGCAAGGAAATCTTTATGATCAAGAACTACATTGATCGTAATTACCATAAAGAAATAACTTTGGATACTTTAGCTGAAAAAACTCATATGAATAAATTCTATCTTGCTCATGAATTTAAAAATGATGTCGGTGTTTCACCAATCAGCTATCTACTTCAGCGAAGAATATATGAGAGCAAATATTTACTTAGAGATACCGACCTATCAATTTCACAGATTTCAACAATTCTTGGTTTCTCCTCGCTTTCATATTTTGCTCAAGCATTTAAAAAAAGTACAAATTTTTCTCCTTTACAATATCGTAAAAACCACCAAAAATATAATAAATAAAAAAGTGCTTTTGTAGTGCCCCGAAAAGTTGGACACGTTAAATTAAAGTTAGATCTTGAAAGGATTGTTGTCTATATACAAGTGGACTCAATCCTTTTCTTTTTGTATTGATTCTCTCGTTATTATAATATTCGATATATTCACTCATTGCAGCTTTGAATTGTTCATGCAATTTTCTTTATCACTTAACCATTTTTGATAGGCTTTATGCTGTGACAATGTCATTCTTGATCTAAATGAAAGATTAATCCTTTAAGGTTTGAATAATAATTGCAAACTAAGATGTTCAGTTTTTTATTAATACATCGTCCTATACTGGCAGCTAAAGCTACTAACCGATAATTTTCTCTATTTCCAACTCTATTTATCAGTTCCATTTTTTGTTCGATGGATAAAGTCAGCTTATATGTTCTAATTTTATTCCACTCGTTGAGTCAAAAATCCTTATGACATACACCCGATAGATCTTTTAGATATTCCCATCCTTATATTTTTAAATATATTTTAATTTAAATTTTTTACTATTCCGTATAAAAAGTGACCTCCTTTTTGATGTGTACCTTCTTTACTGGACAAACCAGTAAGGAGGGTACATATCATTTTGGGGGTCACTACATTTTACACTTTTTTAAGATTCTTTTCTAATAAACAAATACATTCCACCACTAATAATCAATGAAGATACTGTTAGTGCAATGACTGCATCATCACCTGTCTTAACTGATGTAATTGACTTATCAGCAGGTGTAGATGGTGTAACCGGAGCAGGAGCTGGTGTTGGTTCTGGCTGATCATTTTTAGGATTCAACATCTCATCATATTGAGCTTTAATATTGTCAATTAAGGAACCATTTTCATATACCCCAACAGTAAGGGCCGCTTGAACTGTTGCATAAGCATTGCCATAATCTACATCTAAACTAGCGCCAAATGAACCATCTTCTTGCATAAATTGTAATAATAGATCATATGGATTGCCTGTACCCTTATTGTAAGTACCATTTTTTACACCTTGAATATCGTATTCTAAAATTCCCCATACGGCACAAGCTTGACTATTACAATTAACGCCAAAGCCACTATAACCGCCATTATCAATTTGAATTGATGCTAAATAAGCTAAAGCTTTATCAATTGAAGCCTGATATGTATTGTTGCATAATGAAAGAGCAGCTAATGCCCATCCAGTAATATCAGGTCCACCCCAAGCTCCATTATAGCCCCAAGAGCCATCACTAAGCTGCATCTCAGTCAAGTTTAATCCTAGTTTATCAAGATTATAACTTTCATCAACAATAGCTAAGGCAAACATTGTATATGCAGTACTTGATTCTGGATTTGCTGACCCATAATCAACATTACCATTTTCATCAATTTTTGATTTTAATAAATCAATTAGATTAATCGTTGAACCATCTTTTAGTTTTAACTTAGCAGGATCTGATTTTATTGCCGCTAAAGCCATAATATTTTTAGCCAAATAACCAGCATCCATTTCTTCATAAGTAATTTCATCACCATAAGAATTTGTTGGTGCTTCAAAAGAATAGTTTAAAGTAAAATTATTCTTTTCATCTTCAACATCTAACCCTAAAGATTCTACAGCCAAAACGGCATCCAGTCCAGATAATTCATTGTTATTCAACCAATAGCTTTGAGCTTTGGCTAAAGTTGAAGATTGCGCATTGATTGGCACAATGCAAGCACAAACAAGCGCTAACGCCACAGTAAACCGCATTAATTTTTTCATTCAATTTTTCCCTCCGTTATTCCATATTTTATTTTTACCCTTTGTAAGATCTGAAACATCGTCTTACTAAGTAAAAACATAAAAATTATATTTGAAACAATATATATTAACGTCGTTGGTAATGAAGTTAATACTATTGCCAAATATCGTGTTAAATTAAAACTTGTTTCAAAAGCAAGAACTGACCATAAATCCATTACCATGGAAAAAGCAAGTCCACAAATAGCACTATATCCATATAATAAAAATTTATTTTTAAACAAATTTTTACTAAAAATTCCAGCTCCATAACCAATTATTCCCCATGCGATCATTTGGAATGGAGTCCATGGTCCTATTCCAAAAACAAAGTCTGATAATGTTGCTGACAACGACCCACACATAAAACCAGATGCCGGACCAAAAACTATCCCACAAATAATAACCATTGCAGTTACAGGTTTAAAACTGGGTGTTAACATAAAAATCGTTCTAGAAACAACTGTTAGGGCAATCATTGTTGCCAAAACCACAACTTCCCTTATTTTAGGTTTGCTATTTTCATATTTAAAATAAAATGGTAAACAAGATAATGCGAACGAAGCAATAATAATTAAATTATATTTTTCACCTTTATATAAAACAGTTCCTAAGATCGTTATTAAAACAATAACCATTAAAATAAAGATACTTTTTTTTATTTTCATAACCCTAAATCCTCTAATAAAACAACTTCAGAGTTATTATTTCTTACTATTTTATTAATCGTTGTAGTATAAAATAAATTATTACTAAAGAAATTTCGCATCGAGTCTACTGATTCCATTTGTCCATTAAAAATCATAGCAACTCGATCACTTATTTTAGCGACAAATTCTAAATCATGACTAACAACAATTATCGTCATATGTTTGCTTAAACTACGAATCAAACTCGCCAAATTATCTTTGCTCACTGCATCTATTCCTTTAGTAGGTTCATCTAATAACAACAATTGCGGTCTTGTCAGTAAAACTTTTCCTAATGCCAATAATTGCTTTTGACCACCGCTCAAATCAAACGGGTGCATATCTCGTAAATTACTAATTCCAATATTCTCCATTTCAATTTCAACTGTTTTTAAATTATTTTCTACTACTAATAATTCATTTATAACTTTATCGGTTATAAACAATGTTGTGGGATCCTGGGGTAAATAACCAATTTTTTCTACAACTCCTACTTTAGTTATATTACCTTGATACTTAACTAACCCTGCGATACATTTCAAAAATGATGATTTCCCACTACCGTTAGCTCCTACTACTGATAATATCTCATTTTGTCTAACATCTAAATCAAGATTTTCTAAAACCGTACTATCGTAGGCAAAGCTCAAATCACGAATTTTCAATAAAAGTCCAGTATCGACAACCTCCTGCTCCTTAATATCAAAATCATGATAGTCTTTTAGTGCTTCACGTGCTTGTTTTACAGTTAAACAAAGTGCATTAGCTAATGTTGAAACTCGTACATAATTAGGTAAAGCAGCTACAAAAACATCCTCTGTTAACATCTTTTTTACTGCCTTTTCAATTTGATCATCAATAACTTTTTGGCCATGATCAAGCAAAATCAAACGATTTGCAACATCCAACAAGCCTTCTAATTGATGTTCAACTAAAATAATCGTAATATCAAAATCATCATTTAGCTGTTTTAAAATTCTAATAAATTCATCACGATTAACTGGATCTAACTGAGCCGTAGCTTCATCAAGTAAGATAACACTAGGATTCATTACCATTACACTAGCTAAATTAACAAGTTGTTTTTCTCCGCCAGATAATGATTGTGTATCATTGTTAATAATATTTTGTAAATTAAAATAATTAACAATTTCACCTACTCGACGTTTCATTTGTTTTAAGGGGATTGCCTGATTTTCAAGTCCAAAAGCAATTTCATGCCAAACCTTATCCATAACAATTTGATCATCAGGGTTTTGAAAAACAAAGCCAATCTGAATATCTTTTTTTATTTGTTCGTCTAGTTCAATTGTTCCTTCAAGTGTTCCTGTCGGTTGTAAACTTGATTTTAACAATCTCAACAATGTTGTTTTGCCACAACCACTCTCGCCACAAATAACAACAAAATCCCCTTTATTTATTTCAAAGGAAAGGTTATCAATCACTTTTTCATTATCAGGATAAGTAAAACATACATTTTTTACTTTATACATTTTTCTTTCCTCCTAAATAAATTGGTAATAACATTAATCCTATATAAACTAGCATAAATAAACCATCTTGCCACTGTAAACTAAATTCTTGAATAAGTGGAAAATAATAAAAACTACAATAGCGGATTAAAAATCCTAATAAACTTATCATAAATAGTCCTATTATTACTATTAATTTTAAAGCATCATCTTTTCTAAAACTATACAGATGAAAACTAGTTCGCTTACCTTGTCCATAACCCCTAGCTTGCATTGAATTCATCATATCAAGCGATGATTCAAAAGCATATGTAACTAATACAACTATCATATTTCGGTAGTAACCCAACTTATTTTGACTGGGCATATTTATATTAGCCTCTCTAATTTTTTGATATTGATTTTTTAATTTACTAATCATATTCAAACACATCGATATAACTAACCCTAAGGTAGGTAATATTGAACCAAATAAATAAACAATATGACTATCTGTTAAGCATGTTTTCATTATGCGAAACCACAATAACATGCATGATAACAGCAAGCCAAATACTAATCCATAAAATAGAGCTTGTTTAGTAATCGTGACATAGTCATTTTGAAACCAAATATCAAATCCTTCCGTTACAAATAAAGGATTTGTAATCATTATAATAACCACCAAAACAACAGTATATTTCATATCTTTAAAAAAAGTTAGGTAATTAAAATAATAATCAATTATTATCGCACTAACTATCGACAAAATGATTAAATAATAATTTTGTTGAATAATTGTTAGAGTAATAACTGAAAGAAAATAAGCAAATAATACTACTGGATGACTATTTTTAAAAGGTTTGATTACTAATTTGTTTTTTATTATATTAATTTTACTGAGCATTTAAACATCCCCTTGTTTGCAAGTAAAACGCCATTCTATTTTATCACCATCTTTTAATCGATAAGAACTTGCACCATATTCAGGAAAATTACCATTAACTTTATACATCCAGCCACTCGATGAACCGCATATTTTTTCTTCAATTTGACCAATCCCTTTTACATAGAGCCCAAAACCTGAAGAAACAGTAACCAGTTTTATCTCATTTTCACTTGTTGCTTTCTTTAAAACATCTATTACGGTTGTATTTTTTTTAACTTTAAATTGTTCAGTACTAAGAATCATTCCATTAGTTGGGATAAATTGTTCATAACCATCTTTTAGATCATTCATATTATTTAAAATTGTTTTACAATCAATTGAAATGCTAACATTAATCATTTGATTATCATTATCAGCTGGCTTATTATTTGGAGAATTATCTTTATTACCAGCATCAGTATTAGCACCATCATTAGATGTCTGATTAGAATCTAAAGCAGAACTATTTGTTCCCTTATTATGCTCATCACCAGCATCTGTAGCGCTATCTGTCTGACTATTTTCACTTATGACTGTTACATTACCAGCTGCATCAATTGTTGCTGTCACCTCATTAGCCCATTGTTGTTCAGTTGATTCTGTTTTGGTTTTCACAATATTATTGCCCTTTGTTACTGTTCCACATCCAGTCAATAAAACCAAGATAAATACTAATGAAATTTTTAAATATTTTGACATAATAAAAGACCCTTTCTAAAAAATGGCGCACAAAAGGATCACGTTTATGTAGAACTACTCTATCGTCCGTAAAGTGTATCCTAAGATAATGGCAAGTATTCCGGCTTAGATTCATCGTCTTAACACCTTCCCAGTTTTCACCAGTGGTCTATCGTCTTAACTCCTCATTACGGCGGCGGGACCGCTCTTGCTTCTAACAAGATTCCTTATTAATGTACAACAACCATTAAATATGCGTTATTAAATTACTTTAATTATACAATAAAGAATCAAAAATGGAAGTTAAACTTCCATTTTTCGACTAATGATCTGATTTAAAATACTAGATCTTTAATTTTATTATCTCCTGCCAGCATTATTGGATGAATAAAAATAACCTCATCATCTTTATTAACTATTTTCTTCAATCTAATTTAAATAATCTCTAAATAACTCATCTTGATAATTTTACCGCATTGTATTAGCTACATAACTTGCATCTTTTGTTTATTGATCATACGGTGTGACAAGTGATACTTTTCTTAACCTTGCTTGATATTTGATTTAATTACTGTTTAGCCATGTTACTTCATGAATTTAATGTTGTATATTAAATTCAATAATATAATATTCTAATTAACAATTCTTTTAGTGTCGAGATTGGAAGTATACCTACCTTATCAGCTCCTAAATCTTTTTAGATTTAAAGCCTTTTTCTTAACAATCATAAAACCATCTCTTTTTATTCTATCAATACTGTAAAAAATCCTTTAATACAATTTTAAATATGAATTTACGACATTTTTTTAAGCGTTTGCCCATAATCAGTTACCCATTACTCCTCCGGCAATGAGATTCTAAACAGCTTAATATCCACTTCATAACAGCAGTACATATTATTTCTGATACGTGAACCAACATCGTTACAAAAAGCAATAATTTTCTAGTCACAGACTTACATATCTCAACATGATCTTAGACAACCCTGCCAACGTTATAAACACCTTCTGTTCATAGCGCAGATAAAACTCTCCTAAAAAATTGTCTGGTAGTTTAATTATCATTTTCCGTAATAATTAATTTTTCTCCATAAAAAAAGGTTAAATTGAAAATTTTTTTCAATTTAACCATACTCTTATAACTCTTTTTTTCTTGCCACTACCATAAAACGATGAGTCGTTAATTCAAAATATTTCTTATCTTTGATCTGTTTCAACACATGACTATAAAAATTCATAAAACGATCTTGAGTAATATCAGCTTTAGTGATTCCTTTCATGAACTGAATAAATGATGCCAGCGTGTCAAAACGAACATACCCATGTTCTTCCACACTATCAATAATCTCCAAACCAATGTCACTCAATGTCTGACAACTAGCCTCACGATCCCAACGACCATGTAACTTAAAAGGTAAGAAAATATTGATCAATTCTTTATAATTATCACTACCCATTTGATTAACAATAATATACCCACCTGGTTTTACGACCCGATACAAATCATACTTATCATAATTAGATAATTCATTAACAATGACATCGATTCGCTCATCTTTAAATGGTAATTTCCCTTCATTTGTTAATTTTGTTACTTTAACATTGCGATCAGCTAATTTTTCTTCAGCTTTTTCATATTGAGCTTCTACAACATATGTAAGTGGTGGTAAATGTTCAAAAGCAGCAACATATTCTCCCCCATCAAATGAGATAGTCGCTAAATGAGTGTCATCATTAAAATAACGGGCGGCAATCTCATGGCTTGAATAAGTTGGTAAACTTTGCTGTACCAGCGCATTAGCTGTTTCATTCATCGCTTTGGCAATTTCTGATTTCATCAATAAAGCCTCATTGATTTTCTTCCTAAAACGGATTTTATTGTAATAAAATCCAATATACTGGCTAATCCCATCACAAATAACTCCAACTGCGATAAATCCTAACATTTCAACAAACCATTCAGTTGTAAACATCGCCTGAACTGACGCAATAGCATAGCATATCACACACATAAAGATAATACTTTTTGTTCGAGTATACTTAAACGGTTCATTTAATTTAGTATACCAGCTTAAAATACTTTTCTTTTGTGCCGTTCTACCTTCTAACTCACAAAAAATCAATTTGATTGCTGTCAACATTACTGCCAACGAAATAAGCATGTAAATATAATATTCCATTTCTTTACCTCTTATAAATTTTCTCGCCTTTCAATGAATAATAAGCATCACCATCAACTGTTACAAAATACCCTTTTTCATTGAATTCTAAATCACCTTCAACTGAGAAAACCACTTCATTTTCATTCATATCATAAATATAACTGCTTCCACTCTTGTTGAAGATACCATAAACTACATCATTATACACAAAGGTTGTCCCTTCGTCCATAAAATAGTCATTAATTACTTTATTTCCTTCTACATCAAATACTTCATACTTACTGCCAGTAGTATATCCAGCATAATATTTTTCACCTAAATACATAATTCGTACATATTGTTCAGATACTTTTTTGCCTTTATTATTAATTAAATAATATTTATCTTCTTTTTTAGAAACGACAGCAAGATTATTTTCATCAAAAGCTTCAGCACTCTTATAAGATTCCTTTATTGCTTCCTTACCATCAAAACCATAATATTGGTAACCTTCATCACGCACATACACCGGGAAAATCTTACTCTTTGTAAATGATGCCATTGGGTCTAACTGAATCCCATTTACCTCTATTTCTTTACCGTCATTAACGAATTTATGTGGTCCGTAAATCATTTCTTTATTCTTTACAACATAATTTTTATAGTTACGATAGTAACTGTTTGATGTTACTGTTTCACCATCTTTGTTAAATAAATATGTAGTTTGATTTTTTACTCCAATAATATTTTTTGAATTATCATAATATAAATCATCTAATTCAAGTGTTGTAGTAAAAATTATTTTTCCTTCTAAATCCAATGCATTGATCTCATGAGTTTTACGATTATAAAGCAAATAACCTTTTTTACTACTATGATCCATCAACTGATTATTGCCACCAATCTTGATTCCTTCAATATGCTTTTCATTAACTAAATTGTAAATAGATGAGGTCTTTTCAAAATTAATAACCGCATAATCACTATCAACTGTATATGCACTTATAATCTTCTCCTTACTCTTTTTTAATACCTCACCATCATTATATAAAACAATATATTCTTTACCTTGATGAATAACCGGTAACCCGAATAAAGAAATCTCTGTCTTTTTATCTTCCTTGTATAATTCTTTTCCTTCACCATCTAAAATACTAATTTTTTCATTCTTATCATAACCAACAATCATATTTCCAATTGATTCTAGTTTATCATATTTTCCTAATTTGATTGCTTCTTCACCATCACGAAGAAGATATCCATACTTTTTATCCTTAATTACAATATAACCAGAACTTCCAACTTCTTCATACTTATCATAAATAAATTCAGTCTGCTTATCACCTTCATAATCCATAAGCGCATATTTTTCTTTATTATTAGCTACAAACAATGTTTGATCGTTATCTATATTTGAACATCCTGTTAGCATTAAAAATGCTAATAAACCAGCTGTAATTTTTTTCATTTTTTTCACTCCTTCAAAACAAAATAATTATAGCATGTTTTTTGTCGATAAACCACAAACCTTTGATGATAATAAAACAAAAAACGATAATCTAAATTATCGTTTCTTGCTTTGGATATATTTTTGGATATTATATTAAGACTACTCAATAACTAATGGTTCTTCGTTATTTACAGATTTACCATCTTTTGTAGTCGCAACGTAATAAACTGATGAAGTTTCTGGTGTATAATATATTTGCAACGTATCAACAGTTGAAATTTTAACTCCCTGTGATTTAACGTCCTCTTTTACCAATTTTTCAATATCAGTTGCTGTTACGTTTTTCCCATGATATTGTACTTCTACGATTGCTTTCATCTTTAAATAATTCCCCCGTTTCTTCTTGAATCAATAATATCATATTCAAGCCAAATATGCAAATTTTATAGTGTTAATCATCATTTTTTAAGAATTAACGATAAAAATATTATCTTTTTTTAGAAAATTCCTACAAAGTTTGTCTAACAAAATTGAATAAAAAAGAAAAAACAGAAAATCGAAATTTCCTGCTTTATGAATTATTTTGTTTTAAACGGTTTTGTTGTTTACGTGCTTGTTCTGTTAAATAACGTTTTCTCAAACGAATGTTTTCAGGTGTTACTTCAACTAATTCATCATCATTAATATAATCTAAGCAAGCTTCTAAGTTAAATGTCCGAGGTCTTTTTAAAACAACTGTTGAGTCTTTTGATGAAGAACGGGTATTTGTTAGTTGTTTACCTTTTGTAACATTAACTACTAAATCATTGTCACGACTATGTTCACCAACGATCATCCCTTCATAAACATCAACACCAGGACCAATAAACATAACTCCACGATCTTCAACCCCACCTAAAGCATAGGCTGTAGTTTGACCATTATCTATCGAAACTAAAACACCAAGTGATCTTTCTCCAACTGATTCACCTTCCATTGGGCGATATTCTAAGAATGAATGAGAAATAATTCCATAACCTTTTGTCATTGTTAAAAAGTTTGTCATAAAACCAATCATCCCTCTTGAAGGAATTGTATATGTGACACTTGTTTGTCCTTCATTACTAACCATATTTTCAAGTACACCTCGACGATATCCTAATGATTCTATAACATTACCAATACAGTCATCGGGTGCTTCAATATTAACTTCTTCATATGGTTCACAAAGTACACCGTCAATCTCTTTAATAATTACTTTTGGTTTAGAAACTTGAAGTTCATATCCTTCGCGACGCATATTTTCAATTAATATCGACAAATGCAACTCTCCCCGTCCAGAAACGATCCATTCTTC
>SKEZ01001392.1_pt1 | contig 13504 bp, 12 predicted proteins | sample 4843881 | NCBI WGS metagenome assembly SKEZ01 (sample SAMN11008796, study PRJNA524170) | human gut metagenome | isolation source: fecal sample from pouch patient p1, p46 | place: Israel: Tel-Aviv | reverse complement strand
ACTGTAAACATATTACTGCCAAGACTATTATTGGAGTCAATAACGCTACAAATAGACATCCTGGCTCGTAATAACTTAACAAAAGCAGAGGCAAAATATCTTGAACAAAAATTAATGGATCATTTAGGTGGAGCAAAATCTACCAATCCAGCAACAAATCTTCTGAATAAAATAAGATCTTATTCTCCATCAAATCCAAAAGCAGGAACATATGATATTGCTGGGGATACAGCAAGTTGGGGTAGAGAAATATTTAATGATATTTTAAAGAAACTATAGGAAATATAATGAAAAAAATACAATTTAAAGAAGGTGATTTATTTTTTATAAATGATATAAAGGTAGGTAAAAAAGTTTTTAGCTTTGAAAATAAATATAGATTAGGTAAATTAATTTATATATCATCTTTATTTAAAGATATGATAGGGTTTATTCCTTCAGAAGATACTTTTAATACCATTCCGGAAAATTTAAATGAAGTCAAGTTTCTTGAGAACGTTATTTATACTGGAAATTCAGAACTAAAAAATGGTAATTGGAAAATTATCGGTTATCAAAATATAACAAATAATGAAATTACTCTGACTAAACGTAGAGTTGCAAATGCCATAATGATAAAAGATGATGAAATTAGAATCTGTACAGATGATGATTACAAAAAATATAAAAATCAAGGCATAGCTGGCTTAGCAGCTGTTCATTATTTACTAACTAACATATAAAAAATACGTTTGTTTTGATAATGCTAACTTGCTAGTAGTTTCGCTCTACTAGAGCGCATTCTCTTGGCATGATCTTTATTTTTATTGACTAAGAATATTGTATCTTTCATAAAAGTGCAGTCAAACTCAAAGTGTTTTCTAATGAAAAACGCCTAAAAAACTGACCGTACTTTTCTTACTTTACCGCCATCAATCAGCAATTCAATGAAATGAATCTGCCGATTCGTCAGCGTGCCGGTTATGAGCCAACACATCATTTTGATAGCCAAGCATTAAAACAAACGGGCATTGATAGCCCTACTTTTGCTGAGCTGAATCGAACCAATCAATACGACAAAGCCTTAAACACCATTGCCGCCAATGATGAAATCGAATCCTTGAGATTTGTGGTTAATGGTAATAACCAAATCACTCAAGTGGTTAGCCAATATCAAACCCGTGAAAACTATCATTATGACCAAAACGGTTATATCAGCCGACAATATATTCAAGCTGATGATTATCGTTACCATAATGACCATCATGGACAAATTAAGATTGATAATCTGGATTTATACCAGAAAGGCAATAAACTCAATCGTATTGGCAATGATTATTACAGCTATGATAAAGCCGGGCGTTTAGTAAAGAAAACCGCCATTAAAGATGGTTTTAGGGGGAAAACCCTTTATTATCGTTGGAATGGTAATAATCAGTTAGAAAGTTTGACCAATGAATGGGGCGAAGTTTGGTATTATAGGTATAGCCTCTTAGATGTATGAAAGTACCTCTCATTCCAAGGGATTAATTAGGTTATACTATAGTATATTGGAGTTAAGAATGGGAAAATATATTCCAGAAAATATTGAAAAAGAAATCTTATCTATAAATTGGTTTTCACAGTTAGGTGAACCTGTCAACCAAGATAATGTAGTTCTTGAAAAAAACTAAGTAAGCTTAATGAAAGTATTAATTCAGTAGAATGGGAAAATATTACTTTAGAAGAAAGTAATAATATGAATGCTTATTTTTACAAGAAAAACTTATTCTCTGAACAAGAGGAGTGGGATTTCATTGCAGAAGAAGGTCGGGGTTTTATTAACAACAACGTTATTCCTATGATTCCAGAAATAGATGGGATAAATAGAGATGCTCTAATCAATGATATTAGTTGGAACTTACTACATTTCATAATTGAAGAACATTATAAAAAGAAAAAAATCATCAAAACTCATTTTTTTAGAGAACTATTTGAGCTATATCGTCTCGGTCACCTACCTTGTGGATGGAGCAATTATCCACATGGAAAAATTATTGCTCTTTGAACAATCAATCATTTAAATCCCAGGAAACCACTTATACCACTTACCTTTAACTGCTTGTGGGTGATTTTGTTTTAAGAACTGATAAAACTGGGTGAAGTTATTATTAAAAATCGTATCCTTTGGCACAAACCGATAAAGTCGTTTTCCTTCAGGTGTTTTAATGAGCATAAACCAATATTTCTGATAATTGACAGAAAGACCACTCTTATCTAAAGCCAATAAATCTTCAAATTGGTAGTGATGAAGTAGTGTTCTTGCACTAAAGACAAAAATACCTTTGGAATTGAAATAATAACGCTCAGCGCTAAATATTTTCCCACAACTAAAAGGAATGAGTTTTTCACCTTCAAATTCTTGATTCCCTCTAGTTTGTAGAAAACGTATAAATGGAATGACAGTAAAAGAAGACAAAAGTAGAAGAACAACAAATAAAACTAAAATTTCCATAAGTATTAAATTCTTTTACATAAAGGTTAAAAACTCACATAAAAACAACCGCACTTTATAACAAATGCGGTTATTTTTTAAAACTTAAAATAAAGGACTACCACCAGCCAAGTAGTTTCATCCATAATCCACCCACACCAAACCAAATAGCTAATGAAAGAATAGATGCAACAAAGCTCACGCCCCACCATTGACCGGTTGAGTTATAACCTGAACCGTATAAAGCAGGGCCAGGACCACCGGCGTATTGTGTTAAACTCATGGATAATGTTGAGGTGTAACCTAAACCAATTGCAGCAATGATTGGTGGTGTACCCACAGCAATAGCCGCAGCCACGAAAGCGAGATACATTGCGGAAATATGCGCCATGGCTGAAGCAAAGAAATAGCGGGTATAGAAATACACCAACACTAAAATAGTAAAGGCAATTGGCCAGCTGAAACCACCCACAGATGAAGAAATGTGGGTAGAAATCCAAGTGATTGCACCGTATTTATTGAGTGCATTTGCCATCATCACCAATACTGCAAACCAGAACATCGTATCCCATGCAGTGGTTTCTGCTACGATATTTTTCCAGCTCATAATATTGGTTAATAATAAAATCACTAAACCGATAAATGCAGAAATCGTTGCAGGGATATGGAAGACTAAATCACCCACCGTCCAAAGGAATAAAAGAAGAATAAAGTCTAGGGCAAGAATCCATTCCGCTTTGCTCATTGGGCCCATGCTTTTTAATTCTTCACGTGCCATTTCTGCCATTTTAGGCGTATCTTTTAATTCTGGCGGATAAATTAAATACACAAAATAAGGCAAGACGATCAAGCTCACAATACCCGGTACGATCGCCCCTAAGAACCATGTCATCCAAGTGATTTCTACACCTTGGCTTTTCGCGAGTTCTGCAATTAACGGGTTACCCGCCATGGCGGTTAAGAACATGGTACAAATAATGGTATCGATTTGAGAGACAACAATCGCTAAGAAAGCACCTGCACGACGAGCAGTTGGACCAGGTTTGGACTCATATGCATCAGCAATAGATTGCATAATAGGGTACATAATACCGCCCCCACGCGCAGAAGCCGAAGGAATACCCGGACCGATAACGACATCAGCTAATGCCATACCATAGGCCACACCCATCATTTTTTTACCAAAACGACCAACGAAGTACAGCGCGATACGTTTACCTAAACCGGTTTTAATCACCGCGCGAGATAAAAACATAGCAATAGCAATCAACCAAATTGTGCCGTTTGCAAAACCAGATAACATGCCGACATCACCTTGTTTTGGCGAAATTGGCGTAAGCCCAGTCAAGCCACTAATCACTAAGGCAACTAGCGTTGCAGCACCCATAGGCATTGCTTTAGCGATAATAGCCACAATGGTTGCCACAAACAGTGCTAGCATTCCCCATGCTTTTGCGGATAAGCCTTCTGGCGTTGGGATTAACCAAATCCCTAAACCAACGATGACGGCAATCAACAGCCCTTGCCATTTAAAGCCTAGTTTGACTTCTACTGCTGGAATTTTACTTTCCATAGGATAACTCCTAGATAAATAATAAAAATAACGCATCACACATAACGACCGTGACACAATCGATTAAATAGTAATCATAAAGATACCACTTATTTGGTATGAGTAAAGATTTAAGGCGCGTTTTTTAATAGAATCTAATCATAATTTGATATAGGTAAAAAAATAACCGCACTTTTGAGATACAAATCAAAGTGCGGTCGTTTTTTTAGGTTAGAAAGTGAATGATTAATACATGCCTTCGCGCTCTTCACGGGTGCTGATGAAGATATTTTTCACCTGTGTATAAGCGTCAAGCATCATTTTATGGGTTTCACGACCTATACCAGAGGTTTTATAACCACCGAAAGGAGCTCCAGCTGGTAAACGGTTATAACAGTTCACCCAAACACGACCGGTTTCAAGTGCTCGTGCAACTCGTAGCGCACGGTTAATGTTATATGTCCACACCGCACCACCTAGGCCATAATCACTGTCATTTGCCATTTTAATTACATCTGCTTCATCCTTGAATTTGATTACCACAGCAACCGGACCAAAAATCTCTTCTTGTGCCACGCGTTTTTTGTTATCAGGCGCTAAAATTAAGGTTGGTTGGAAAAATTCGCCTCGAGCCAATGCCGGGTCGGTTGATTTACCTCCACCAACGACGATTTGACACCCTTCTTCTTTAGCAATATCAACATACTTGCTAATAACCTTAACTTGATTTCCGTTTACTTGCGCCCCCATTTGCGTGTCATCTTCCCAAGGTAAGCCGACTTTAACTTTCTTAAATTCTTCTTTTAGTGCCGCGATAAATTTATCGTAAACGCTTTCTTGTACGAAAATACGTGAACCGGCACAACACACTTGCCCTTGGTTGAAGAGAATTCCTTTTTGTGCGCCCTCCAATGCTTTATCAAATGGCATATCGTCAAAGAAAATATTGGCTGATTTACCACCTAATTCCAAGGTGGATGGAATCAACATTTCAGCAGCAGCCACACCAATTTTTCTACCGATTTCGGTGGAACCGGTGAATGCCAGTTTGTTAAATCCAGTATGGTGCAACATGTATTCGCCAGATTTAGAACCCTTACCAGTAATAACATTGAAGACACCTTTCGGTAATAAATGATTAATTTTTTGAGCTAAGGAAAGTAAGCTCAATGAAGTAGAGGAAGATGGGTGAATCACGACGGTACAACCTGCTGCCAATGCCGGTGCTATTTTCCATGCAGCCATTAAGAACGGAAAGTTCCATGGAATAATTTGACCAACAACGCCAATAGGCTCGCGTAAAATCAACGACAAATCTTCGCTATCCAGTTGGTTTGCGACACCTTCTTCGGCGCGAATAACACTGGCAAAATAACGGAAATGATCTGATGCCAACGGAATATCTGCTGCGCGTGTTTCGCGAATCGGTTTACCGTTATCCAACGTTTCTTGTAAAGCGAATAATTCGGTATTTTCGTCAATAATATCTGCAATTTTATTCAAAATTGTAGCTCGTTCCGTTGCGCTGGTATTTTTCCAGGTTTTAAAGGCCTCTTTCGCAGCATTCACTGCAGCATCGACATCTGCATCCGTAGCGTCAATAAAGGTGGCTAAGGCTTCACCATTTGCAGGGTTATATGCTGTTAAGGTATTACCCTCAGAGCCATTTGTCCATTCGCCGTTGATCAATAAACCATAGTGTTTATCAAAGACATTAAGATCTTTTATCATCTGTTTTCTCCTTTTTTCTACGTTGTGAATCAAAGTAATACCTGATCTTTTTACACCATCAGGTCTTTAATATTTTGTCCGTAAAAGAGGACTATGGGTTGATTTTAGTACAAGACAAGACTTAAAACTGGGAGACAGATCACATTTTGGTGGTCAGAAGGAAAGGTAGAGAAAATTGATTTGATAGGTGAAAAAAAACAAAGTACAGAAAAACTTATTGAAAAAAGACCGCACCTGAATGGATAAAATCAAAGTGCGGTCGTTTTTTATTGGTTTTACACAGCGTGTTTAGGCTGTTTGAATACCGTCACTTCAGGTGCATTACTGGTAAATTTTTCAACCTGAACAATACAGGTATTCGGTGAGTTACCTTGTGCAAGTTTTGATGTGCCTTCATCGCGTGTTAATACGTTCGGGCAACCATTTTTACACAATGGTTTTTCACTTTCACCTAAGTCCATTGGGTCATACCACGCGCCTTCATGGAGAGCGACAGTACCTTTGATGATGTTTTCTGTGATAACCGCACCTGCAAGCACTTGACCGCGTTTGCTATGAATGCGAACAATATCACCGTCTTTAATACCGCGAGCAGCAGCATCTTCAGGGTGAATCATCACTGGCTCACGATCATTTACCGCATATTTTTGACGTAATGAAGTATGTGCCAATTGGCTGTGTAAACGATAGTAAGGGTGCGGTGTCACTAAAGCTAAAGGATATTCTTCTGTCACATTACCCGCAAATTCTTCTGGCTCCATCCAACTTGGGTGACCTTTACAGTCGTTATAATGCATTTTCTCGATAACATCAGAGAAAATCTCAATTTTGCCTGACGGCGTGCCAAGAGGATTGAGTAATGGATCTTCACGGAATTCACCATAACGTACCCATTTCTTCGCGACTTCACCCGCTTCAAAGCTTAACGGTTTATTTTCTGCCCAGAATTTATCAAAACGAGGCATTGCAACACGGTTTGCACGTGCGGCAGTAAAGGCTGCATTGTAGAATTCTTCCAGCCATTCCATTTCCGTTTTACCTTCGGTGTATTGTTCTTCCACACCTGCTCGTTTAGCAAGTTCAACGAAAATATCATAGTCATTTTTCGCTTCAAATTGTGGCGGAACCACTTGTTTCATCGGGTAAACGCTCATCATGGAGTAGTCGCCTGCCATGGTTAAGTCATTACGTTCATAACTGGTGGTTGCCGGCAAGACAATATCTGCCATGCGCGCAGTTGGTGTCCAGTTCACTTCATTCACAATCACCACTTCCGGTTGTTGGAAAGCTTTCACTAAAGTATTGGTATCTTGATGGTGAACAAATGGGTTACCGCCTGCCCAATATACTGCTTTGATATTTGGGTAAGTAATTTCAGTACCGTTATACTGAATTTTTTTGCCTGGATTGAGCAACACATCTGAAATACGCGCCAATGGGAAAGCGGATTTAGAGGTATCATCTAACCATGTTTTTGCTCCCGCTTTGCCTGATGGACTTGCGGTAATAGAGCCGATAATACCACCTGTCGCTGTTGGCACCCCACCATTTGAATAGTGATAACTTAAACCGAAACCACCACCTGGCAAGCCAATTTGTCCTAACATAGACGCTAGAGTGACTAACATCCAATGGGTTTGTTCACCATGGCGTTGGCGTTGCATACCCCAACCACCCATTAACATGGTACGTTTGCTAGAAAAATCTGCTGCAAGCTGTTTAATCGTTTCTGCCGGTACACCACAAATTTTCGCTGCCCATTCTGCTGTTTTTGGTTGACCATCAGTTTTACCTAATAAATATTCCTCGAATTTAGCATAACCCGACGTGTATTTTTTCAAGAAATCTTTATCGTGCTTACCTTGTTCAACTAAAGTATGCGCAATACCAAGCATTAACGGCACATCCGTTGCTGTATTCACAGGAATCCATTCTGCGTTCAGCATTTGGCAAGTTTCACTTTTTTGTGGGTCGATACAAATAATGCGTTTACCACTCGCTTGGAATTTTTTGAAATATTCAATCCCTTTTTGGTCGGTGGACATCCAAGCAATACGCATGGTTGTGAGTGGGTTTGCAGACCAAAGCACAATAATATCGCTGTTTTCTAACACAGATTCCCAGCTGGTTTGTTGTTCATAGACTTCAATAGTACCAAGCACATGCGGCATGATTACTTGCGCAGCACCCGTAGAGTAATCCCCTTTGTGTCCCACAAAACCACCGGTAGCGTTCATATAGCGCTGTAATAACGTACGAGAAGCATGTAATGAACCACAGCTAAACCAACCATAAGAACCGGCAAAAACGCCTGTTGGACCATGTTCGTCACGAACTCGTTTAAGCTGATTGTGTACTAAATCTAACGCTTCATCCCAAGAAACTCGCACCCATTCATCACGACCACGCATTGTGGTATCACTTTTTCCTGGATTAGCTAAAAAGCCTTTACGCACCATTGGATATTTCACGCGAGTTTCGCTGTATAGCTGATCGGCAACAACTGTTTGTAATTCGTTCGGTACAGCAGGTTCAATGGCAGGGCCAGATTTCACCACTTTGCCGTCTTGCACGACAACACCAAGTGGACCCCAGTGTGCGGCGGTCACTACCGTTTGCATACTGCTTTCAGCCGCTGCCGCATTAGGTGCAATCACCGAACCAACCACACCACCGGAGAGTGATGCTCCCGCCACGCCGAGAGAGGTTTTTTTCAAAAAGTCACGGCGGTTTTGATTAATGTTGTTGTTTTTCATTTTTGCCTCGCTTTGTCGTCATTAAAGTCATGTTGAGAGAGAACGGAATTTCACTTAACATGATTAGTTTCCGTTCATATCTTTAGCATGACGTTGTAAATAAATGGTGAGGGCACGAACCTCGTCTTTGGTCATGGAGGTGCGGTCTTTCATGGAATTGACGACACCTATCCACTGGTTTGCTGTGTAATGATCCGCACCGATTGCTGCGTGACAACCGCTACAATGGGTTTGGTTTAACTGATTGCCGTATTGCTCAAGTGCGGTCAGATCTGAAGACATTTTTTCTTTTGTAACCTGAACGGCAAAATTGACTTCCTTCCATTCGGAATTGGTCACATCATCATGTTTGCTTTGCAACACTTGTGCATGATTGCGAGCATCTTCATCTACCAAAGCAACGGTAATACGTTTACCTAAATCTAAATACAACACGGATTCCGCACCGGTTTGTTGCCAACCGTGTAACGTGCCGTGAATTTGTTCGCCTTGAGCCTGCCATTGCGTGAGTTCGGCAAGTGGCATTAGGCGTATTTCACCGCCTTTTTTACCTTGTGCTTTTACCATTTCAGTCGCATACAATGTTGCATTGTTATCAAGTTGGTGTGATTGGGTTGCGGAAGCAGTGGCAGCTTGTTCTTCTTGAACTTCCGGCAGGAAATGGACGATGCCTTTATGACAGTCGATACAGGTTTGATTATTCGTTTGGGCATCCGAGTGCATTTGTTTGGCTGATTTGGACTGTTGCGAAAATTCCATGGCATCAAAACTGTGGCAACTACGGCAGGTCTCTGAATCGGTCGCCTTCATCTCGTCCCACACGAGTTTGGCTAATTCGGCACGATGTGCTTCGAATTTTTCTTTGCTATCCAATTTGCCTTGCATTTCATACCACAAATCTTTCAGCGCAATGAATTTGGCTTTGACATAATGCCAGCCCTCTGACGGAACGTGGCAGTCGGCACACTCGGCGCGAATGCCTTTAGCATTGGAAAAATGGCTAGAACTTTCCCATTCTTCTTTTGGATAGCTCATTGAATGACAACTGACACAAAACTCCGGTGAACTTGTTTTATGCATAACCCACTGCGTTCCCCACAATGCCACAGCGCCGACACCAGCCAAGCAAAGTGTGGTGACGATTTTCTTCATTTTTGACATAGACACTCCAACGATACAAACGACAAAAAAACATAACTATAAATAAGTATTATGGATTGTAGGGATATAGTGAGAAAGAAACTATGATCTTGCTCAATAAAAGGTTAAACACTCATGAGATAAAAATAAAAAAACATTATATAAATCAATATATAATGTTTTTTATTTAATCTAATTAGTAAAATTTAAAAATGAAGAAATTGATTCACGCGTTCAAGCACGGCTTTTCTTACGTTATCCTTTTCAAAAAGGATTTCATGTTTTGCTTGAGGTACAAGCATGGATTCTGCATGCGGAAAAAGTGCAGTCAATTTTTCAAGATTTTTGTTATCTACAATTTTTTCCTTTTCCGCTTGTAAAATAAGCACGGGTGTTTCCACTCTTGGAATGATTTTAGGGAGCGCTTTTATTGCATTTAAACACAAATGTACCCAACGGAAAGTCGGGCCACCTAAGTGAATAGCAGCGCGTTTTCGATTAACTCGGTTCATCCATTTCATTCGCGTTTTAGAATGGCTAAGTTCATTAAGGTTTAAATCTGCCGGTTTGTAATGTCCTTTGCCAAAAACATAACGATGACCTTGACCAAATGCCATCATCGTTGCAATGATGACTTCATCTCGTAACGGATGTTTCATGGGAACGCCAAAGAAAGGCGAAGAAAGCACGGCCTTTTTAATATGATGATCGTAATTGGCCAGATAATAGGTGGAAATCAAAGCGCCGAGGGAATGTGCGAGAATATATTGCGCTTGATAAGCATAAAGTGCGGTCGTTTTTTCAATGATTTTTGCCATATCATCGGTATAAAAACGAAACTCATCTAAATGCCCTTTTTGAGGAATAATACGCTGTGAATAACCTTGTCCTCGGTGATCGAAAAGCAATACATCATAACCTTGTTGATAAAAATCATAAGCCAACTCAGTCCATTTCATCATATTTTCTGCTCGACCATTCACCAAAATCATCAATTTTCTGACCGCACTTTCAGGCTGAACCAAATGACGATAAGCTAATTTGATATTTCGTTCACCAGAAAGATATTGCGTCGGAAATTGCTCAAAAAAAGGCAATAACTCTGCAAGAGCAAATTGATGAAAATGAGGTTCTCTGATCATAATTTTTTAACAAAAAATAGTGTAGGGATAGTAATAACAGATATGATGATATAAGGTATTTTTAATTCGATCCAAGCATAGTGAAATAAGCTTGAGAGCTCAAGTGTATTTCCTAAATCAGTACTATCAAAGGTGATAAAAACTGAACCCAATAGCCATAAAAGCCCAAGCCACAAACAACCGATAATAAAGTAAGATAATTTCTGAGAAAAAATAAAAGGAAACAATGCTAAAAACGCAACAGTTATCGTTGTAAATAATATATTAAACGTATATTCACAACGCGCTTCATACAAAAATTCACCCGTGTAATTTTGGCATGTTGTTGCAAAGGTTTCAGGATAACCAAGGCGTGAGACAAACCAATATTGCAAAACAAGTGTCATTAAAGAAATTGTAATAAAAACAAAGACAGATCGTAGCATATTATCTTTTTTAGTAATGAAAAGGGCGTAGTAAATACGCCCTTTGTAGTGAAAGTAAACTTATGCCACCAATTGTTTTAAGATACGGCGAACTGGCTCTGCAGCACCCCATAATAATTGGTCACCTACAGTAAATGCTGCTAAGTATTCCGGACCCATTGCCAATTTACGTAAACGACCAACCGGTACACTTAATGTACCTGTTACTTTAGCTGGAGTTAATTCACGTAATGTGGTTTCTTTGTCATTTGGAATCACTTTCACCCATTCGTTGTGAGACGCTAAAATTTGTTCAATTTCTTCTAATGGTAAGTCTTTTTTCAGTTTGATAGTGAATGCTTGGCTGTGGCAACGTAATGCACCGATACGTACGCATAAGCCATCAACAGGGATTGGATTATCGCTTAAACCTAAGATTTTGTTGGTTTCTGCATAGCCTTTCCATTCTTCTTTAGTTTGTCCTGTTTCTGGGAGAAGTTTGTCAATCCAAGGGATTAAGCTACCACCTAATGCAGCACCAAAGTTATCCGTTGGGAAGCTATCAGAACGCATTTCTGCCGTCACTTTACGTTCAATATCTAAAATAGATGAAGCAGGGTCTTTTAATTCACTTGAAACCGCTTGTTCTAATAAACCCATTTGTGAAAGTAATTCACGCATATTTTTTGCGCCAGCACCTGAAGCTGCTTGATAAGTTGCGACAGATACCCATTCCACTAAATCTTTCTCAAATAAACCACCGATAGCCATCAACATTAAGCTCACGGTACAGTTACCACCCACGAAAGTTTTAATGCCTTTTTTCAAACCTTCAGAAATCACGTGTTGGTTTACAGGATCAAGCACGATAATTGCATCATCTTTCATACGTAGTGCAGAAGCTGCATCAACCCAATATCCGTCCCAACCTGTTGCTTTTAATTTTGGATAGACTTCATTGGTATAGTCGCCACCTTGGCAGGTCACGATAATGTCTAATTTTTTAAGTTCTTCAATGTCGAATGCACTTTTAAGTTCACCCGCCTCTTTTCCTGCAAATACAGGGGCTTTTTGACCTGCTTGAGAAGTGGTGAAGAAAACTGGATTAATATTGGCAAAATCTTGCTCTTGCACCATACGATCCATTAATACGGAACCGACCATTCCGCGCCAACCGATAAAACCGACGTTTTTCATGAGTTTTTCCTTATTTTATGTTGTGTTGAATGGGTCTATTAATTACAGGCTTTATGCTACAAAATCAAGTTTTTTTAAAAAAAATGAGACTTTGTTTAATTTTTCTCAATAAAAAATCCCCTTTCGGGGATTTATTGATTATTTATCTGCTTTTTTCGTGGTTTTCTTTACCGTTTTTTTCGGCTCAGATTTACCTTCAGATTTGACCGCACTTTTCTTTGTCGTAGTAGACTTTGTAGCCTTCTCTTTTGTTGTTGCGGATTTAGTCGCTTTTTTCTTTGGCTTTTCAGCTAAATTTGCCGCTTTCCATTCCTCAAATTTTTCAAGTAACACTTTACCCATTGGGCTTGGATCACCTGTAAATAAGGTTTGTAAGCCGTTATTTTCAATGATATGACGGCGAAGTTCTAAACGTTCTTGATGATTTTCTGCTAAACGAATTGCACGTTCAACATATTCATCTACCGTATTTGCGATTAACCATTCCGGTAAACCTAAACGTTTAAATAACCCTTCATCAATATGTTCATGGACTTCTGCACCGGTTTTACATACGCCCACTAAACCTAATGTCACCATATCAATAATGCCATTCGTGTTACCGAATGGGAATGGGTTTACCATCATATCGCAGTTATGCAAAATACGGAGATATTGATCATAAGGTGCATGTGGATGAGCTGTCGCATCATTACCTAAATAAGATTTAATAAAACGCTCAACATAAGGATGCGTCACACCACTAGATTGACCTAAAGCAAAGTGGAAATGAACTTTGACATTCGCACGATCACGAATAGCTTTTAATGCCGCCAAGAAATATGGGTTAAGCTTCATTGTAGTAGAAGCAATACCAATATTTACGACTTCAGGATTTTCACGTAAACGATACTCTACGTGTTGCGGTGCAAGCGCTGAAGGTACATAAGGAAGAGCATCTTTTGGTAAACGCAATAATTGCTCACTGAAGCATTTTTCAGACCCCACATAATCATCTTCTACAATCACATATTCAATAAAATCAGAATGTGTCGTAGCAGGGTGGCCTAAAGCAATCACTTGAACCGGTGCAAGACGCGTGTTACTTGCAAAAATGGTGGTTAAATCCATCCCAATACTTGGCATATAAA
>SKEZ01001387.1_pt1 | contig 13517 bp, 17 predicted proteins | sample 4843881 | NCBI WGS metagenome assembly SKEZ01 (sample SAMN11008796, study PRJNA524170) | human gut metagenome | isolation source: fecal sample from pouch patient p1, p46 | place: Israel: Tel-Aviv | reverse complement strand
CCAACAGGCTCGTCAAGAAGGAACCCATATGCGACAACGTCTACACGAGCGTGGAACGACTGCGCTCGGACGCCAACCGGTACGTATGGTGGTACAACCACCAGCGGCTCCACTCGACCCTCGGATACATGAGCCCCGTGGAGTTCACCAAACAAGGAAACACCCTCTAGAAACAGTCCAACACACCGTTGCCAATCCATCCCTCACTCGTAGCTGATGACCAGACGGCCGACCACGTCGCCGCGCTCCAGCCGTTCGATCGCCTCCGGCACCTCGTCGAACGAGACGGTCGTGGTGACCGGCGTGAGCTTGCCGGTGCGCATCAGCTCGTAGACGCCTCGGATGTCGTCGGGCGTGCCGCCGTTGGATCCGCGCAGATCGCACTGGTTGACGATGAGCGACTTGGCATCGATGGTGGTTTCCAGCCGGCCCATGCCGACGAGCACCACCACGCCGCCCAGCCTGATCACGTCCACCGCGTCGGCGGTGGTGTCGCCGAATCCGGCGAAGTCGACGATCACATCGAAGAATCCCTTCGGATAGTCCGTGATGGACTGGCGCGCGTCCACCGCACCCAGTTCCTTGGCCAGCGGCCAGATGTCCTCCTTGATCTCCGCCACATGCACCTCGGCGCCCAGCAGATGGGCCACGCGGGCGCCGATCTGGCCCAACCCGCCCAATCCGATGATGCCGACCCTGTCGCCGGCCTTCACGCCGCCACGGCGCACCACGGCCGCGTACGAGGTCATGCCCGCATCGGTGGCCGCGGCGCCGTTGACGAAATCCACTTCGCCGGGAATGCGCACCAGCGCCTGCGTGCCCACCACGATCTTCGGGCCGAATCCGCCGTCGAAGGAGGACCCGGGGCAGCCGGCCGGCGTGGTCGGGCATATCGCCACGCGGTCGCCCACCTGAAAATCGTCCACGCCCTCGCCGACCCGGCTGATCACGCCGGCGTCCTCGTGGCCGAGCGTGACCGGCACCTGCGCCAGCATCGTCATCCAGCCCGGATCGGTGAGAATGCCCACATCGGTGTGGCAGATGCCGGCCGCCTTCACGTCGACGACGACCTGCCCCGGTCCGGCGGTCGGCTCGGGCAGCTCGGCGAGCCGCAACGGTTCATTGGTGCCGGTGAATCTCCATGACTTCATCATGACTCCTTAACTTCAAGGCGCATCGTCGCGCCATTCGGCCGAGCCCCTCGTCCCGGGCACGGACTGCGCCGTTGGGAATACGGCGACACCCTCTATCGTAGGACAGTCGGGCGAACGACCCACGCGGCGAAACGTGGGGCGGCCATGCGTATCCGGATCCGTCGCCGCGGCGTGGCCGTGCCGTGGCCGCGATCCGGGGAACGGGATCTCGGACTGGTATATTCGGACGGTGACGGTGGCGGTAACGGCGGCTGTGGCGGTGGCATCGGGCGCCGCAGCCGGCGGAACGATGGAATGGCGGAAGGAAGAGCGCAATGGTCGCAAGCAAACTGGTGTTCATCGACATAGACGGCACGTTGGCGGACGAGCGTCACCTCGTGCCGGATTCGGCGCGCGAGGCGTGCAAGCGCGCTCAAGGGAACGGCCACAAGCTGTTCATCTGCACCGGGCGATCCATGCCGAAGATCGAGCGCAGCATCCTCGATCTGGGCTTCGACGGCGTGGTCTCCGTGGCCGGCGCGCAGGCGAACGTCGGCGACAGACTGCTGTTCCGCCATCTCGTGCCGCCCGAGGCCGTGGACGCGGCGATGGCGTACTTCCGCAAGCACCGCATCGCAAGCTACCAGTGGCAGGGCGCGGACGGCATGTACATCTCCGAGGGGTACCGCCGGCACCTGGAGTCGAAGGGCAAGGCGTGGAACCGCGGCGAATTCGCGCGCTTCTGGCACCTGATCGACGAGATCGAGATCCCGGCCGGATCCACGCTGGGCAGCATGATCCGCGTGAGCAAGGGATCGTACTTCACCGGCCCCGACCCGGACGTGACCTTCGAGGACACCAAACGCGACCTGAGTCCCTGGTTCGAGCTCGTGCACGGCTCGTACGACCGGATCTCGCCGAACAACGGCGAACTGCTCATCAACGGCATCGACAAGGGCACCGCCGTGCGCGACGTGGCCGCGGCGCTCGGCTACGACATCGCCGACACGATCGCGATAGGGGACTCCGACAACGACACCGCCATGCTCAAGGCTGCCGGCACCAGCGTGGCCATGGGCAACGCCATCCACGGCATCAAGGACTTCTGCGACATCGTCACCACCGACATCCACGACGACGGCCTGGCCAACGCCTTCGCCCGTCTCGGACTGGCGTGAGCATGGGTGAATGGCGCGCGAGATATCGTCCTTGTCGTGACGGCGTACCATTGACCTATGGAAGATTGGTCATCGCCTGAAAAGCCGTGGACGAATAGGCAGATACGCGAACTGCGTAAAGCCATCGTCGAGGGCGGCGATGCCATTGAGGGATTGAGCTACGCTCAGATCGCGGTATGGTACGGCCAGATTATCGGTGACATAGTCGAACGCATCAATGGCATCGTCGTCGTCGATCTGCCCATATCCGATCTCCATGTCTCTTCGAGGGTAAAAACCATCACGACTTTGCGGGATAAGCTGAAGCGGGATCCTGCCATGCAGATTCCTCGCGTGCATGACGTCATGGGCGTGCGCGTCGCTGCGCAAATGTCGTTATCCGTACAGGATATTTTCGTGAAACGCATAGAGCAGGTGCTGCCGGTGGCTCAAGTATCGGATATCCGAAAGAACCCTCATAGCGGATACCGTGCCGTACATGCCATCGTCAAGCTTCCCAACGGGGTATTCTGCGAGGTGCAAGTGAGAACCGTTTTGCAAGACGCATGGGCGAACTGCTATGAACTCGCCGGGGATATCTACGGACGTGATATCAGATATGGCGGCAAGCCCGACCATGACGACCATGGTCTTGTAAATCATTTGCAGCATCTTTCCGAACTGGTTGCGCTGATGGAGCAGGCATCGGACCGGAACATGAATGACGCTGCGCTGGCCGCCAACACGCAGTTGTTGGAAATCATTCAATCCACAGCCGAAATGCTTGAATCCAACCGTGACATATTAAAGATCAAGCGGTAGCCTGAAAGAGTACAAGGAGGAGATATGGTTGGCGTGCTGATACGGTATAACCGCAAAAACGGCGATCGCATAGTGCATGTATTCGATGGCCCGCATGGCTATCTCGATGCCATACATGATCCCGCGTATCTGCGCGATATGGGCAAACCGAAGGGGGATTGGGAGATCGCCGTAATCGGTTCCGACTCCTTGGAATCGGTGATGCATACGCATTCCAGGTATTTTTCCGGCAAAGACCGCACACAAGAGCTTGAGACGCAGTTCGCCTGACAAATTCGACTATGAGCAACGAAAACGATCTGCCGGTCGCGGTCGCGCAATTCACGGTGACGCGCGAGCCGGAACGCAATCTCGACATCATCGATAAGCTTGCGCGCGATGCCGCGGCGGAGGGCGCTCGCCTGCTGGTGTTGCCCGAGGGGCTGATCGCGCGCGACGGCGATGATAACTCCTTCGCCGCGGCGCACGCGCAGCCGTTGGACGGTCCGTTCGTGGCCGGCCTGCGGCGGATCGGCGCCGAACGGCATATCACGCTGATGGGCACGGTGCATGTCGCGGATCGTTGTGACATGGATTGCTGTGGCACGGATCGTCGCGTTTCCAACGTGTTCCTCGTGATCTGTGAGGGGAATATCGAAGCGGCCTACCGTAAACTGCACCTGTATGACGCGTTCGCCGCCCGGGAGTCCGATGCGGTGCGGCCCGGCGACGAGCTGCCGCCGGTCGTCGACGTCGATGGATGGCGAATCGGCGTCATGACTTGCTACGACGTGCGTTTTCCGGAGACCGCGCGCTCGCTGGCCGTGCGCGGGGCCGACGCGATCGTGGTGAGCGCCGCATGGGTGCGCGGTGCCCGCAAGGAACGGCATTGGAAGCTGCTGACCGCGGCCCGAGCGCTGGAGAACACCTGCTACGTGCTGGCGTGCAGCGAAGTGAGCTTGCGGAACATAGGGTGCAGTCGGATCGTCGATCCGTTGGGCGATGTCGTCGCTGCAGCGGGGGACGATTGCGCCACTGCGTTGATCGCCGCCGAACTGAGCCGGGACATCCTCGATAATGCGCGCCGGACATTGCCGGTGCTACAAAACCGCCGCTTCGCCGATCCGCGGCTGGCGTAGGCGGCAACGCGGGGAAGGAGTTCGTACTGAAGCTTGATTTATATACCTTCCAGCATTGGGATGACCTGAAAATGGCGTTTTTCAAAGATGGCTCGTATACGCCTTCCTGGGAGAGATCTCGGGAACATATGCTGCGCGAAGACAATGGAGATCCTTCGTGGTGGGATATGGCCGCTCCCGCATACCGGTGGGTAATGGCGGAAATGAAGCATGCCGGTATGCCATGTCCTAATCCGGACGCAGCGCCATTATGGGCATGGGTGCGGTGGGTGGATGCGCATGGTCGGATACGTTCCCGCCCGGACAGGCGCTGCTGGGAATTTCGCGGTCAAGATTATGATGCCTTTGACCTCATTCATTTGCGGGTCGACGAACATCGTGTGTTACTTACGGATTTCGACCAATATCATTCCGTACTCAGCAAAACACTATGCGCACCGATATCGGCCGATGAATGGTCATCCGAGCAAATCGCTGACTGGTTTGATTCGCATTGGGACGATTCCATCGAAAAGAAGCGGAAGCAGTGGCACGACAACGTGATCGTTCAGCCAAGCGCCATGCCTGAAAGCTGGATTCAGGCTTGCCTGTGGAGCGTTGTTCCTGAGGATGTGGTTGATGTTCGCCGCTCCTTATTGGCTAGCCATACGCGGCACAAAAAGAATTTCTACTCATGATGCTTGATGTTATGCCTGAGATTTTCGGCCATTCGGCGATACGGACATGACTGTTATTGTTACCTGATATTTGGCAGGCCTTAAATATGGGTTTGACGCCATTCCGGCGGAGTGGCTGGCGGTATTGCGCGGGCGAGATCTTATTGATGACGTGCTTGGGCGGGCGAAATCGGCTTGGCGGTGAACGTGCGTTGCTCTGCTGGCCGGATTCCTGTTGCCTCGGCACTTCTTAGGCACATTCTTCGTTTCTTAGGCGGGCCTTCGGGAGTATCGTTACCGGCAAGGGCTGAAATACCGGGCTCGTCGGAGGCGGTCTAGGGAAGGACCTGCCTATGAAGTGAGTAAGGTGCCTAAGAAAGATTTTCTTCGGGACTGGAGTCGCGCTGATACGGTTTATCCTGCGGTCTAAGAGAGGAAATGCAGTCGAAGACGGTCTCTGTTTCTTTGCGTATCACAATTTCATATACAACTGCCATTGAATTGGTCTCGCGCGCGATCGTTCATGCCCCCGCCGGCGGGGGCTGGCGGCGCAGCCGACTGGGGGTGGTCTGGTCTATCCCCGGATCGCTAATCCCATCCGCCCGCCTCAGGAACTACGCGCGCCGAGATGACGGCTCTCATATTCCTCGAAGTCGTCTCGCACGGCTTCGACGGGGTATTTGCGTTCGGTCTTCGCGAGTTTGCTCAGGATGATGTCGTCCATATCCACGCCGAGGGCATCGGCCATCATGATGCAGTAGGTGAGTACATCCGCCAGTTCCTCGTGGATGTGGTCCTCATCCATTGCGGGTCCCTCGGGGGACCATTGATAGCATTCCAGCAGTTCCGCCGCTTCGATGCTGATGGATTTCGCCAGGTTCTCCGGCGTGTGGAATCGGTCCCAGTCACGGTCAGACGTGAATTTGCGTATCGCCTGCATGGTGGTTTCGCTGATCATGATCCTGATTCTAGCTGTATAGGGGAGAAGGTCTCCTCATGACAAGAGAATCGCAATGGGCGCAGTTGCTGCATGATATGAGTTACGGGGAATGAATCGATACTTTCCCGAAGCTTCGCATGATTGTGCGGCGGTTCGGGCACTGATGGTAGGTATGCTAGTTGCGTTTGATGCTGTCTCAGAGGGGAGCCGCCTATGCAACAAACCGCCAAAACGTCGAGGAAACGAGTGACGGGATCAAAACTCATTTCACGCGGAGCATGTGAAATGATATGGAATATGGCTGACTTTGTCGGCATAGTGGCCGAGCCGATCGTTGTTCGGTATCGACAGATGAGAAGTGAAGTGCTGCGAATCCGGCAATTGAGAACACGCGGATTCACGGACATGGATGTCTGGTATCTGGGGCGTCGGGAAATCATTCGGATGTCCCGTTTACTATCCGCAATGGAAGAGCAGTGCATGAGCAGTCCCGCTGGGTATGATGACAGTTCTCGCTGGCTGAAGCAGCGCGATGACGATGAGCTGTCATGTTGGTTGGAATCCACTCCTTCGTGGGTATTCCTTAGCGCACCGGAGCACCATGGAAAACCTAGTACGAGAATGAGAAAGAGAAAGACAGTTCGTGAACTTGGCGTTGGATACTGCGCATGGCGTGAGGATCTGAAGTATGCCGCCGCCGTACTTGCGCTGACGGATAAATGGCGTCCCAACTCGTCTGATTCCCATTATCGCCTCTATCGCGACGTATTCGGAACCGATGAGGCGTGCGTGATAACCAAGAAGACCGAAGCCGAGTTCAACCGTGTCTGGCAGTGGGTCGGCGACAATATCTACGATTTGTGGGACTGAGAAAAGAGTGAATGACTATGACGAATAATGTGATTGTGCAGATACCGGTAGATGTGATGACCTGGTATCAGGCGGACAAAGTCGCTCGTATGGGAAAGACGACGTTGGCGTGCAAGCTGCGCGAATATATGCACTACCTTGCCAAAGAAGCGGAAAGGGATGATGGTGCGACTGATGATACGGCAGATGAAGAGTCAGGGGACGTTTCGGCTCCCTCTGCATCAATGACGTTCAAGAAATCAGGTTTGCGCTGCTATGACCGTTATGCGCATCGCGTGATTGACACGGCGGAAATTCGGGCTGGCGGGACTCCCGCTGTGGTCGAAGCGCTGCCTCTGGAAGATCGTTGGATCGAAGTGCGTTTCGATGATGGACGACATGGCGTATTCGATATGAATCCGTATCTTGATAAGCCGGCCTTCAGACAGCTGAAGGATGATGTCTTCTTCAAGCGGTTGTACGTCAAGGATGGTGTGGTTTGCTGGTCGGATGATATCGACATTGCCGCTGAACGTATGTGGACGGACTGCGAGTCGGTGACGGAGCACTGGACGTACCCCGAGGATTGGCCGAAGATCGGTGATATCGGGCCGGATGGGTCGCCGATTGTATTCGTGACGGATGAGGGATTTCCCGTTACCGACAAGCTTGAAGACCAATGGGCGGAAGAATTCGACCGTGAGGATTTCCGATGGGAGCCTGAAGCGCCGATCTTCCGCAAGAAACCTTCGCAAAACGATGAGTCCGAGCGCTCCGCTCAGCAGGACAAGAGAGAAAACGAGGATTGATTATCGTGATCGCGTAGGTAGTGTAAAACGCCATCTGGTAATGGGCTGATTAGCGCGAGTGCCAGCACCGGAATGTGCGTTATGAGATGAATCGTGCTGTTCAGTCATTGCCGGAGGATTCCCACATTTCGTAGGTGATCGTCCCATTCTCGGTCTTCCAGGCGGTTCTGCCGTTGGCAGTGCCGTGCCCTTGAACGAAGGCGGCTGCGGATGATGGGGAAGTGAACTGCACATTGCGTGTGAGTCGGGCGGTGCCGGGTTCCTTGTCCGGATTGATGACGATGGTGCCATCATCCCGGTACTGCTCGAACAGCGCTTGCATACTGACATAGGTTGAGCTGGAAGCGACTTTGGAACCGGTCTTGGCACGCATGCCAGCAGCGATGACGGAGTCCGCGAGCACCGTGAATTCGCCATCGATGACCTGTGCCCGGGCAGCCACTCCGGTTTTCTGAACACTGAGTTCGAATACCGGCGAGTCTCCGTCGGTTTGTCCGGCATCAGCGTTTGACTGCGATGACGGTGACTGGAGCGATGCATCCTCCATGGTTCGTCCACGCAGGAAATCCACGCCAAGTACCGGCAGCAGGGTGAGCAGCTGACGGATGAAATAGATCATGTCGGACTGGTCGGCTTCCGGCAGCTCAGCGCCACCGCTCGGTTCGTCGGCGTTCGTCAGTCGCATGCGGCCGGTTTCCTTGGCGCGTTTGACCAGTTGCGACTCCAGATACCGGACGTGCGCACTGGTGAGATTGGCATCCTTCGACGTGGCGAACACGACTTCGTGCCAGAAATCCTTGCCGGTCTTGGCGGCGTTGTGTTGTTTGAGACGCTGGGCGATACAGTCCGTCTGCCCAATGTAGGCCAAAGGTCCTTTGTCATCTTCGCCAAGGAGAATATACACGCCGGCCCGCTGTGCCTCAGGCCGATTGCAGATGGTTGATAGCTGCGCTCGCTGGCCCTTGAGCAGGTGACCTGTCCAGTTCATGATCTCAGCGGTGACGATGCCGCCGAATGTGCCGTCGACGAGAAATAGACTGACGTGTTTGCTTTGAGACGGCATTGGCAGTAGCGCTTTCTCTCGTACGAGATCGGGTTGACTCGCGTTGTGATTAACGGATACTTTCTGATTGTAACTAACGTGTATGCCCTGTACTGCTCTAACGGCCTGTTCCGTACATGCTCGTCTGGTCCCGTTGACGAGAGGCGTCGCGTAGCGCCGGAGTGGGTCAAATGCTCGATGTTGTATTGTTGCCGGCACTTCAGTCGGTTTCGCCGCCAGTCTTCGCCAGTGGGGCATGAGTCGTTCAATCGTTTACGAGACGGACCACTAGCTGTTGCGCGGTCAAGAAGTGGACAGTTTGGCCTTGAGCTTGGTACATTCAATGATCGTTTCTATTCTGTCTGAATTTTCTACGGTATGCTTTGTCCGACTCCAGCACGTTATGATAACTGTGTTATCGGGTGATTGATGCTATGAAAAGTGACTTTGCGGCGATAGAGATGAAAGAGGTACCCGCTGAAACTTGACGTGTATACGCTCCAATGTTGGAACGATATTGAGCTTACATTTCAAACATGTGGATCGTATGTTCCATCTTGGAAAAGGGCCCGCGAACGGGCATTGTCCGTTACCGGAGGCGATTCTACGTGGTGGGACACGGCTGCTCCCGCATATCGGTGGATGATGAGTGAAATGGAATGTGCCGGCATGCCACGACCCGATCCGGATGCGGCGCCATTATGGGCATGGATGAGATGGATCGATTCCCATGATCGGGTGCGCTCGCGTCCGGATCGGCGTTGCCAAGATTTTCGTGGGCAGTACGATGACTTCGATCTCGTCCATTTGCGTGTGGATGAGCACCGTGTACTGCTTACTGACTTTGACCGGTATCATGCCGTACTCAACAATGCGCCGTGTGAACCCATCTCCGCGGTTGATGATTGGTCGCCTGAAAAATTTGACGCATGGCTTGATGGGCATTGGAATGACTCGGCCGAGGAAAAACGCAGGCAATGGCACGACAATGTGATTGTTCAAGCTGGGGTGATGCCCGACAGTTGGGTCCAGGCGTGTCTGTGGGGCATCACTCCTGAAGATGTGGTCGATGTCCGCTGTGCGTTAATGAGGAAACGGAGGTAATGGGGCGTGGCGAAGATGGAGTTGTCGTCACCATTTTCCGTGCACTGATAGGGAATGTCGCTGAATCTGGAGTGTGTTTACGCTGTTTGGGTTTTGCGTGATGCTTGGCATATGCATACGCAAGGTATGACATCACGTATGCTGGTTCGTGAGGGTTGCCCTTCTGTTATCGAACCAGCGGAAAACGTGGCGGTCGACAACTACACGTTCGCCAACGCCTTGTTGCGTGGATGCGCTGTATCAGAGTCCTATAAGAGGGAGTTGCCTCCCTGTTATGACAAGTAGCTCGCGTCCGCCAGGTGGTCAATCACTGGTTCAAAGCGGCGTGACTCCTCGTTGGTGATTTACTGTATTGGCGTGTGATATATTTGTCATATATAAGATAAATAGTTCTCATTTCTCGTAGAAAGGACTGGCGGTGAACTGGTCGTACAACCGGTACAAAGTGTTCAGCTTCGCGGCGGGCTTGTTGGGTCTGGTTATGGCGGCTCCTAGTGTGATTGGAGGTTATGACGATGGCCTTTGGAGTTGGTTGAGTGCATTATCGTATTTTCCGTGGGTGATTGTTGTTGTCATCGGACTGCGCGGAATGCATTCAGGCAGTGTGCGAACTGATGAGCTCTCTTCAAAGCACGATGGCCGTGCGGCGCTTATCGCGCTCTCTGTAAGCGGTCTTGTGGGAATGGTGCTAAGCTCCATCACGATTATCACGCAGAAGCCGTTGTCGCTGGACGCAAATTTCTTCGCCATGTTTACCATGCTTCTTATGTGCGTATGGAATGGATCATATCTACTGCTCGAACGCTTTGAGGATTGAGTGGATGCTTCACACTTCGTTGGCCGATTATCGTAGAGAAAAAAACATGACGCAGCGGGAACTGGCGGAGCTGGTTGATGTCCGTCGTGAAACTATTATGAGATTGGAGAAGGGACGATACAATCCCTCGTTACGTCTTGCCATGGATCTCGCAGAGGTTTTCGGGGTTACCGTGGAGGACCTGTTCTCTTTCGAGGATGACTGAAGGGTGTTGTGCGGAGCCTTGGCAGAGGCTTTCTCGTAAGGGCAGGACAGGGCAGCGTCCACCATATGACTTCATATAACGAGCCATGACATGATATATGAAATCCATAGGTTGTATGTCGGGCTTCATCCTTTTACAGTTCGAATTATGACAGACAACAATATGAATTCACCGTTCGATAATGACCACAATCCGATTCCTCCTCGGATGGCATGATTCTCGATGAGGTGATCCGGTAATTGATGAAGCATATGACTTCAATTGCTTCGGAATGGAAGGAATCGGAGGAGAAAGATACACCTGCTATGGGTGGTCGCCATTCCATGAAATCCGTGAAGGCAGAGGGGTGGTCGGAAGAGACGGGTGGCTGTGCTTGTTCGGACGCTGTTCGTGATTTGTTCGCTGAAGCATTCCCCAGTGACGATGAGATATCCCAAGTAACACTCATGGCACGAGATTTGAAGAATGATGACACTGCGCCGGCGTCGGACGCTGAACAGGACGCGCAGTACGCGGATACCCTCGAATGGTTTCGCGATGAGGACGTATTCGACGATGTGCGATCGATCGCCTCGACTGTCATATCGAAGATAATCCGATGCCGGGCCGAGGCCGTGTTGGAGGAAGCGCTTCTGGGCTTGTGTCTTGGTTCATTTCGCACGGATAAGGGATTTATGTTGGATACACGCCTTGCGCAGGTGTGGTTGTGCGGCAACATGACCGGCGTCGGTGAAAGACATGCTGGAGAAACGAGTCGGCATTGCGCTTGATGCGGGGCATACGTTGACGAACATCGCCAGAGCGGGCGGTGCCTCTCAGCCGAAGGTACGGATCAAATGGCCTTATATCTGTGATTACGCTGATACCTGCTGGGGAAATGATGCCTGACGGCAGCGCATATGGTGCTGTGGCTGGTGATCGGGTTACGACATCTGACTCATCAGATGACAAGAAATATCTGCAGTGTGTCAAGCGGATCGTGGGAATGTGTGACGAGATTATTGCTGATTCGAATGATGGCGCGGATTCGGGTGACGCAAACCGTGCAAGCCATGGCATATACGATGCTGGATTGTCTCCAGAGCAGCGAATGCGTGTGGGAATGGAAGCTGTTATCGGCATGATGCACACCGAGCGCGGGTTGGATCGCGACCTCGATAAGGTCCATGATGTGCTGGCTTAAGGAGACTGTATGTGGGTCGGTATAGGTGAGTCCTATGCCGAGAACGATGCGGAGGAGGCGATGCGTGCAGCCGCAAACATGCTTCTTGATGAAGTGGGTACCGAAGTCCGAGGATTGCTGGGATCTCTTTCTGGATCCTGCAATATGGATCTTGCGCAAATCTCCAAGGCCGCGAGTATACCGTGCAACATTTGGAAGGATGTACAGTACGCTTGGGGAATGCAACTGGATGATGATCGCCATGATGGATTAGCTCGAGTGGTGCTGACCGCTGTGGGAGAATGCATCATGATTTATTCTGTGCCAGTGCGGCGCCTTGCATCTAAAGAGTCATTGATGTTGAGCATAGTCGATGGATGCAGTTGAGAACTATGCCGGAACAGTGCCGGATGAGTGCCGGAACCGTGCCGGATGTTGCTTGCATGCATATCATCAAGATAGTTTCTATGCACCCGCACTTCCCTTCGTCCGATAGAGAATGATGGAGCCGTAGCGAAGCGCGCCGGTGGTGTCCGGAATTCCGGGCACCACCGTAGTTAGCGTGCGGCAAATTCGATTTCAAAGCCGCTGCCGTATAGTGAATCAACGAGTGCTGGTTCATATTGTATGCGTGCCAACCTATGCCGGCGATCGTCAATGGCCGCAACCGGCCAGGTCAGTAAACTGAGCAGAGAGTCATGAAAATCCTTAGACAATGGGCCTGTCAAATCAACTGTGATGTAATTGCCGCCTTTCATCCGAGTGAAGGTCGCCGTTCCCACTGTTGTTTTTAGCGTTCCCTCTTTGTGGGAGATGAGGCCTGGCTTTGTGTATGCTGAGTCATCGATGGTGTAAGCCATGCCCGATAATGGCATCGTATTCTGCTGCGCAGCGATACAGTCCATCATCGGTTATTACCAGATCCTGTACGTCAGCCAAGACCCGCAATAGTTGACGAAGGTGGTCCTTAATACTCGCATTGCCGTAATACCAGTCAATCAAGCTTGGATAAAGATCCGACAGGTTACGCAGCCATAATATGCTTTTACGTACGATAGCCGAAGAGCTGACGCCGTAAGAGCCTCCGTATCCGTCATCAAGACAGAATGCTTGAATCCAGAACCGAAGTGCTGAATATGACACACGGTGGGAAAACTGCGTGTCGCTCTCGTCGGGTATGCGTGGAATGTCTAGATCGCCGGCCATTGTGCTTAGTAGATTATCCGGCATGATGGCTGGTCCTTATACGCTTGAGCAGCTTGTCGGCAGTGCCGTTCACCGGCGAGGATTGCGCTGTTCCCATGCCAAAAGCGGCGTACGTTTGCAGAGCAATGTGCGCTGACGCCCATTCCTCTCCGGAATCGATGGGATCAAATCGTGTGACGATTGATGAGGGAAGCACTAGAGCGGATATAGGTGTTCCGTCAGCGACTGATGGACGGAGGCGGTTTGTTATCTCACTGATAATGTCTTGTTGCGTGACGTCAATGAATGGCCGATTCGCTGATGTCTGAGACATACGGCCACTAATGGTGGGTAACTTGATATATTGCTCCGTCGGCAAATAGAACAGATAATTCCATATTTCGCTGGAAACTAGGGTGTGTTTACACTATTTTATTTTTGCTGGTGTTTTTGAGTTGGATGGCGATGAGGGCGAGTTGGAGGTTGGCGAGGAAGGTGGCGTCGAGCCTGTCGTAGCG